>Ga0307507_10004120_pt1 | contig 26454 bp, 29 predicted proteins | sample 7_EM_MG_FD_207223 | JGI IMG/M metagenome (GOLD analysis project Ga0307507, IMG submission 207223) | Populus trichocarpa ectomycorrhiza microbial communities from riparian zone in the Pacific Northwest, United States - 7_EM | ecosystem: Host-associated > Plants > Roots > Unclassified | place...
TGTGAAATAAACCCCCCCCCCCCCCCCCCGGCTGTATTGGAACTCGCAAATGTACCGTATCGTGCAGTCTGTCCTATGGTCTCTATTTTTGTTTCTGAAGTATTTGCGCTTGAAATGAATTACCGTAGATTAGGTCTTTTTCCTCTGCATTGGTGCTGGTAGGAGGTGGGCACCGGACGATACATTGCCATAATAATATTATCATAATATTATTATACCTCCAACTCCTTGCTTGACCAGGGAAAAGAGCTGCACGATTATACAATTAACCAGTTAAATGAAACTAAGCTGAGCCCTCTGACAGAGTTTGGGTTGGGTTAATTGTCAGAACATGTAGCGGTCGTGATGCCTGAAGAGACAACATAAATCACGACGTTGTTGGAGAGAACGGAAAGCAGCCCCATCAGCATATGCACTGGTCAGTCGCGGTACGGTAGTTGAAGAAGCTCGAAACGGCCTGACCAAGCGAAGCCAGTGATTAGAAGGAGTTCCGTAGCACGTTTGAGGTATAATACCAGCGATAGGGTTTGGTGGCAGCGGTTGAATACCGTACGCATTAGATGGGGCAGCGGGGGCATACCCGTACTTTTAAGTGAGCTACAGTACAGTACCTATATCATCGATAATCAAACAGCGTACTAGTACTGGTATTTCCATGCTTTGTCGAGTCTTGTCTCATTACCTCTTATCTCGATATGATAGCTGCCTTACTTATGATCTACGGCGCGCGTTTCAGCTTGTTCTGGAAGGGCGTTTAACACCTTACAGTACTCGAGTACCGTGTACCGTACTGTGCATTCCCGCTAATCATTACCAGTATTCCGACCCTACCTTGTGCCTCAGTTCTACGGTATTATAATATATCAATCTTTTTTTCTGTTGGCGGGTTCCACTCGCCATTGCGCGGTGATTGTTGATGCTTTCCGCTTTGTAATTGCAGTCGCTAAATTAAGTTTCGAATGCGCTTAGATATCATACGGTATCATACTTGTAGAATTTCGAGTGGCTTCACACATGTCCCCTGCGAGGCTTAATCCTGTCACTGTGCCGCATCTACCGTAATTTCCGGCAGGTCAGAAAGGTAAGCCACCCGCGCCACAGCTCGCCACAGCGCAGTACCCAGTACAAGTAGGAAGAGGTGAGACAACCTCCAACCGGCCAATCAGCGAATATCACAGCGGGGCCTTACAGGGGTTGTTCGTCAAAGGTTGGGCTCAATTCGGGAGTGCATGAATCAAAATCAGGCTTCTTCTCTTTACCGATACTATTTCTTAGTACCCTTTGGGAAACCTCTCTCTTTCTCTCTCTCTCTCTCTCTCTCTCTCTCTCTCTCTCTCTCTCTCTCTCCCTTCTTTGGACGTCAAACTCTTTTTTTTTTCTCTTTTTTCTTCTTTTTTTCCATCTTCTTCAACCCTTCTCACTTGCCATCTTTAACTTTCCTGTGTACAAACAACGTGCGTGTGGATGTGAGTGTGTGGGTGTGTGTGTGTGTGTGAGGGAGAATTCAGTCACTTTTTCACTTTGACTTCAGCTTGCACGCGTCACGGTGTGATTGCTCACGGTTCAAACCGAAAATCTTCGAGGCCGACCGAACAGAGTACGGTAGCAAGAGAAGGAGGGAATAAAAAATAAAAAAAATAAATAAAAGTAAGAGGTAACTTCCGGCACGTAGTACAGACCACCACCCTGCTGCAGCTGGGGTACAGTGCCGGTACTATCCCACCCCCCCTAGGCAACCCCAATTGCGCTCCATCGTGTGTCTATTCTATTGTTTCCTCTTGCTGACCAGAGAAAAAGGGACGAAGGACACCCAGGGCAAATCGACCACTGATTCCCTTCTCTTCTTTCGTTTAGCACAGTTGCAACTTTGGTTTGTTTGCCCCACGCATCCATCTAGTACATTTTGATCGGCCCATTTGTCTGGAAACTGACGCTGTGCTCTCTTTGGTCTTCCTTCTCTCAGCCGCATCTCGCTGCTCACTGGTGCGTGTCGGCAGGGGTGACGAAGCATCGCCGTCGCAGACCTTGGATTTCGTCTTCGTCGTCGTCTTCCTTTTTTCCAATTTGTTTCCTTCTTCTTCCTCCTCTCTCCCTCCCTTCCACGCATCCGGGATCAATCTAGAGCTTCCGAGCAGGACGAGATGTCTAGCAATAATACTACTTATAATACTTCGTTTGACCAGACGAGATCCCCGATGTTTGTGTCCCTTTTCACCTTTACCGGATTTCTCTTTCGCGCGCATTTGGACCGTTTTTGAGCTAATCTGGATCCCTCAAACTGCAGAAATTCGCCTCATCTCGGATTGCCCGCGGGCTCGTTAACCCCGGGAACCTTTAAGACGAATGTCAATCGAGCAAAATCTAAACGCTGGGTTGAAGCGAAAACCGTAGACTATGGCGGTGGTGGATGGGGCGATGATGGTGATTTTGACGATGAGGACGATTACGATTACGGCCCTCCGCCGATGGGTGGTAAGGGTTCTGGGCTGCAGAGGAGTAATTCGTTTGATAGAGGCGATGACGTTATGAGTCCTGTAATTGGGAATCGAGGGAATGGAAGCGCGGTGCCTCGGATAGAAACAACTGATGTGGGGATCACACAACCTTTACCACCCACACCGCTTGAATTGGAGCAGAGGGAGAGGGCGTTGCGTGGGAAATCTCCCCCGCCTCATCCTAAGCATCAGTACCCCATGCAGCCCAAACCTCAACTTTCTGCGCTTCCTTATATGACATCGGCAAACCCGAGCCCGGCTCGAACACCCCCTTTGCCAGTATACGGAGGCGCATCGGGTATGCAAGCAGGATCGCCTACGGATTCGGGGAGACTGCCGGATCTACCGGCTAAGGATAAAATTCCTCCACCTTTGGGGGTATCTCCACACATCTCTGCGATTCCTTCACCACCACCTCCTCCACCTCCACCATCATTTCCCCTTCAGGAGATTGGCGCACCAGGGAGGGATGCGGTACCACCGCCGCTTGGAATGGGCCCTGAGTCGTCGCCGGTTCTACAGCCGTATGCGAATTTCGCTCCTTTCACCCAGTCCTTGGGTTCAGCGGAAAAACCACTGCCAATCCGTAAAGATTCACCTCCGAACTTGGGGGGTGAAATCGCGAGAGCGAATCCCCCACATCTGACTTCGTCCCCATCGCCCCCTTCTGTGCCGCAAAAGGGGTCTGAGCATCCTCAATATCCTCCTCCTCAATGGGGCCAGGCTTCGGGAAGGGGTCCCCCTCCGCCGCCCGCAAAGCCGCTAGAGACCCCCAATCAGGAAGTGACGACTGATTCTAGCGGAAACAGCTGGATACTCTTTGGTCCGGAGGGAGGAGTGAAGCTTGATGATGATGATCAAAATGACTTTCGGGGTCAGAAGGTGGAGCATGTTGATGCTCATCAAGGGCAACACCCATCTTATTCCCCTTCCCCTCCACGTGAAGCGGCGTATTCCCCGCCAAGTGTCCCACCACCACCACCACCACCACCACCACCACCACCACGGTCAGCCTCGCCCGAGCCTGCGAGGCCCTTCATTCCCCCGGCGGAAATTATGGCCCGAATGGATCAAACAAAAGAAAAGGGGGTTGAAGAAAGTAGACAAGGAGGAATTCTTAACATGAGCTCTCTAGACAGTATTACTTCCGTGTCATCTGCTGCCGGGCCTAACAATATGGGTCGCCAATCTACCGACTCGTTATCACCACCACCAGGTGTTAAGAGCCCGGAGCGCATTCGGGAATTGAGGGAGAACTTGGGTAGACCGGGCAGTCGTCAGAGCAATAACGAAGATTCACGCCCCGGAAGTCGTTCCGGGAGTCGTCCAAATTCGAGAAATGGCTCTCGTCCATCCTCCTGTCAAGGAAGGGCTACTCCTAGCCCCTACCCTCCGCCAATTGGTGCATTGCCAGCGGTACCTGGCTCGCCTGCTGTGCCAGTAGCCCAACACTTTCAGCATCCAATGGATGCTGTGGTCACTGGTCAGGATAATATTGTCAGAGAAGAGCAAGCTATGTCTTGGAATGACGATATCATATCGGGATATACCGATTCGCCGGAAGAAGCGGGGGTTTCCCAGCACACGGATACTCCCTACCCGCCTATACCGGCGGGTGGTAATAAGGCTTCTGCTGGGCCAGTATACCCAACTAACCATTCTGCCCCAGATCCCGAAAAATCACGTCCAGTACAGGGCCCAGGAACGGAGAGCGTGGGATTTAAGTCAATGGTGGATCACGCTTTTACTAGGCAAGGCACTTTGGTATCAACACCTATTTCTCCTCATAGGGGAAACTTAAATAGTTCTCTAGGAGACATGATATCACCTATATTGCCACGCGATATCCCTCTTCCTAAGTCCCCATCACCACCAATAATTAGCACCCCGGCTCCTCCATCCAAACCACTATCTCCCCCTACTGTTGGTGCACCAATTCTTCCGCCCAAATCTCCATCACCACCCATCCTCAGCAACCCGGCTCCCCGGCCTAAATCATTGACCCCCCCGGGCCCCGCAGTGACACTTGAGAACTCGGCGTTGGCGCTCAGTGTGGGTTCAAGTAGATCATCATCGCCAACGAGTTCGATGGGTCCTGAGCGGAGCATAACTCCAATAGTTCCGCCTGCTATGCCGGATGGGGTAGAAGTAGAGTTAGATCAGGTCACTCCAGACACGGCTGGTCCACAGAACCATGAAGCTGAGAAGTCGAAGGTGTCTGATACATGGGCTTCGGCTTCGGGGTTGGATGTTTCACTACAGCCAGCGGGAAACGGCGGCGCTTCTATAGCAAGCAGTCCAGAGAAGGATGATCTCGATCGCTTTTTAGGAGAGCTAGTACGGGCCAACACTCCTGCACCACGTTCTCAGACTACATCGCCTCGGCCACCATCTAACAAAGCTTCGATGGACAATGCCAATCAATCCTTGCCTCCGGTTCCGGCCATTCCAGAACACCCATCTCCACCACAGCAGTTTGTGGATCCCGTGCCGCAATCACACTTTCAACATCCTAACTCAAACAGGGAGAGCGTTGGTCTTCTAAGTTTATATGATAGCTACTGGGCAGATGAAAGCGTTCCGCCTCCACCAATACAGCCGAAGAATCCTCGTAGGCCTAGTGCGGCTCTAGAAGCCGAGGCTGCGAAGCAGGAATTGGAGATTCTTACTCAAACATCTGGATCGAGTTCGGAGCAACGACCCTCATCTCCGCAACCTATCCCATCACATCCCACTGTTGAGCCTCCTACTCCAGACAAGAAGTCTGGGGTCGCGCTCCCGCCTGTCCGCATTCCAGAAAACAATTTCCATGGTGACTCATCACTAGCAACGCCTGCATCGGAAACACCGGATTCCGAATTGGTAGAGATGATGATCGCCCGCAAGCACTATCTTGCACGCACTCAGACTGGACTTTCTATAAGATCCGATGGTACTGGTAGGAGAATTAGCGACGATGTGATGTTGAGGGTTAAGGGTGATGAAATGATGCTTGACAAACCCGATGACATTGTGACGCCGGATGCCGAGTTCAAAGGAATGGCGAATGAGATAATCATTGGATCAGAGGTGGAAAGTGCAATGCAGGATGAGAGAGACCAGAGGGATAGCAGAATGGAGGAGGCAGAAGTTGCGGCTCCGGCTCGTGTTATTGGGCCTGATAGTGAGGGTATGGAGGCAATTGGTGGACCTACGAGAGTTCCCCGTCAGGAATCATCAAAGGGGGAAGACGATGCAGAGAAGACCCCTATGCAGAGTGATTTTGCAAGGGAGCTGGTGAATCAATTCTCGCGGCCTCAGACTCTAATGTTGAAGGATACTATGCCAATGCCCTCTGGAGTCTTGGTTATGCCGCCTATGCCTCCTAAAGAGGAGGGAGAGGAAGTGGCCCCGGAGGTAGTGGATTTCAGCACCAAGGATGACGATGAAGAATTGGTCATTTCAGAGACGGGTACGATCGAATTGGGCAAATCGCTTACGCGAGGTTCAACGCCATCCGGTGTGCATCTGGATCAACACCCCCCAAAGGACATCGAGAAGATGAGTCAACATTTGCACCTCCGGGACATCGCCAGATTAACGGAACCCGAAGATAGAATCGCTGCTTATGGCCAGGCGACGCGTGCTATCGCAGAGTCTGAGACGGGCTTAAGCGGTTGGGTTAGCTGGATGATGGAAGAGAATGGCGGCGAAGAGTTGCTCAAGATTCAGGTTGAACAACGGCCAGGGACGGCAATACAAGGGTTGAAGAAATCAACCAGCAGAGCATTCATGGGGGTAGGACGGCCTAGTGTTGATGATTCTCCGAATCAACCCTCAAAGCAATACCAACATCAACAAGTTACGCCTCCTCTGCATAATGCTAGCTGGGCTCCACAATCTCAAGGACCACATGGTGGCGAAGACGATCCGAGAGCAGATACCGCCCCACAAGCACCTGGCGCGTCTGGTGGTCAGCATGTTAGTCCAGTAGTTGACAAAGCACGAGGGTTTTTCAATAGGCTGAAGAAGGTATACAACATCCGGCCAACGCGAGCGTTCAGTATCACTAACGGAATGTAGGGTAACAGCAAGGAAGGACAAGATGGAGCGCTACTGGGAGTACAGTCTTCACAGAAGGGACATCAATATGCTCCGTCTACTGCTGGGTCCCTAAGGACTTTGGCACCCTCTGGGTCGTTCCAGAACTCTTTTACTGCATCTGGCTTGGTTGGTGCACCGCCGTCTAATGGCAATCATAGGCAGGGTTCGCAGGGGCGGGTTACTCCTCCGCAGGGTGTGCCCCACCAGGAGCAGCACCAAGGACACCCTCAGGACCTTAATCGATATCCTCAAGGCCCGCAGGGTGTGCATGCCCCCCCCCAAGGCCTGCCCCAGGATCCAACTCTGGGTCCGCCTCAAGGGCCGCATCCTCACCAAGCAGGGCTTCCACGACCACCCATACCCCAAGGAGCACAGCCCTTACTACAGCAGCAGCAGCAGCAGCAGCAGCAGCAGCAGGGCTATCAGCAACGGCCCCAGCAGCAGGAGCAGGAATATGGTCAATTCAACAATGAAGGACAGTTTCAGCAAGGGTCAATGGGCCCACCGCCGCAACGTGCACACCCACAATCTGATTTTACGGAGCGATTCTCGCAGGCTCAATCGCCACTCCCACAACCCCCGGTCAAGGATCAACCCCCCCAGCTTGCCATTCCCATTTTGCGTCAACAAATGATATCCGAGGAACACCCGGTCATGCAAAGCCAGCCCCCGCGGGATTCGTCGGCACAGGCTTCTCTGTCCCAGACACTTGGTCAGACAGCGGGAGATAGGCTCCCTGCAGGTAATGGATCTACGCCGCACTCCCAGGGGGATGAGGAGAGTGTCAGTCATTCACAATCACCGTTGACTGTTTCACCGCCGATAGGGCATAGCGGCCAGAGTACATATCCTTCGCCGCCTTTTTCCCAACACCCATTCCCGAAAAGGACAGATAGTTTGTTATCTCGTACTCGGGGACAAAACCCTGCTGTGAATTCTCCGGTGACTGCGCAAACCCCCGGCAGAGCGGATTCATTGACTTTTGTGCACCAACACCTTCCACCACTTCAACAGCCATCTACAAGATCTGATTCCTTAGTCTCCTCCATCTATCCCAGTGGATATGCGGGTCGTTCGGATTCTATAACATCTTCCGTAATGAACAGTCCTACCCATCCTGCAAGGTCTGATTCGCTGAACTTTGCTCATAATGGCCATCCGCCACAGCAGAATTCTGGCTGGGCTGGTGGTCCTCAAGGGGCTTCCACGAACCAGGGGCCACCCCAGTATCAGAACGGACCCCCACCCACCATGCGAGCAGTAGGGGCTGAAGATCCTAGTACTATGAGTAGATCGTTTTCAGATAGGGTGCCTAATCATCCCGACAGTTACGACCACGCGGGTGTAGCAAGATCTCAGAGCTATCATGTTGGAGCTCACACTCCTAATCATAACGAGGCTCACCAGCAACAACGCTTCATGTATAACAGACTAAGGGGGCCTCCAGAGCCAATTCAGGAGAACCCCCAAAGCCCAGGAAGGCCCGATGATGACTTATATGCGCCCCCGGCTCGTCTTCGACAGCAGCCGCCCCCCACCCAGTACGACCAGAGTGGCAAGGGGGCTCAGCAACGCCCTCAACAACCGTTCGATGATATCGGGGGGCGTCCATATGCCGCTGGGCTCGGGCCGGCACCCCAACCAGGAACCCAGGGCTATCCACCGCAAGGCCCACAAGGCCCATCAACGCTAAAGACTGGTCCGGAACCTCAACAGTCTAGTGATCAAAGCAGGTTCCCAGGACATCCGAACCAAGGGCCGAATCCAACGCCGCCTCAAGGTTATCAGGGTCGAGAACCTTATCAGGAGCATGGTCCAACCCCTCAGGGGCAATATCAACCAGGGTTTCAACCGCGTGCCGCTGGATATCAAACGGCTCAACCACCCCAACAGCAGCAACCGCCGCCACAGGGGCAGTTCCGTCAAGTTTCACCTAGCGCAATGGGTGCTCCTGGCTCACTACTTCGCCAACACGGTCAACCCCAAGCTCAGCCTGAGCCCGAGCCAGGACTCAAGAGAAACTCTACTGGTTTGGTGAAGACTTTAAGCAACGTTAGTGGAAAGCGACAGTCTACAGATGCGGGGTCTTTCGATTTCCAAGGTAGAAACTCGCAGGGCCAATATGAACCATCTACGTCAAGTTCTCAGGGAAAGCGACGTTCGAACCTCTTCGGTAGTCTGAGTGCCAAAGTGGAAAAGGCCGGAAGGGAAAGTCCAAGTGAGAAACAAGATCCTAAGCCGGTTGAAAAGGCTCAGAGGAGAGGTACTTCTTTCCTAAAACTGAAGTCTAAGGAGTCCAAGGATAAGAGGAGTTCCGGCGATGGTACTGGAAAACCTACCCATAAGAAGGGATTCTCAATTGTAAGTTCTCAGATGGGGGGCGCTGGACCGGTCTTACTAACGCATTTAAAGGATGTCTTTGGGAGGACTGGATCTATGTTGGGCAAACTATCAAAGTCGCCTGGCCCCTCGCCCAAACAGCAACAGCAGCAGCAGAGGCCCCCTCTACAACAGCAACAACAACAACAACAACAACAGGGCGCCCCACAGAAGTTTCCGCAACAGCAAGGCCCACCACCACAGCACCGACAATCACAGCCAGTTGGCCCAAGACCTGGTGCTGGGCCGCAGGGCCAGAGTCCGTATCCTAGTGCGAATGCATACTATAACCCACAACAACAGCCGCCACCGCGTCAGCAACGGCTACAGCAGCCCCAAGGCCCTCCTGGACAGTTGGATGGCCCCCGGGAGCAGTTAGCGCATCCTCAGGGCCTGGTAGGTCAAGCTTCTCCTCCACAAATCAAGACTTTGGAACCGGTTAGCCAGCCGCCTCCCGACCAGCAACTGCCTTTGCCGAAGCCCAAATCTCAGGAGCCAAGGTATGATCCAGTCCCTATCCCTACGGGTTACGGTAGACCGCAGGGAGAGTTCTACATCGCACACAATTCTGGGCAGTTGGGCTTTGCGCATCAGCAACTTCAGCCTCCGCAGTCGCAGTTTCCGCCGTCGCGGTCCCTGGAGCCGTCTCAAGGCTCGCCGGTACCGCTGGGCCAACGAAGCTATTCGCAAGAACACTCTGATCGTGGGGGTGATATGCATCGAAACAGCCAGGGTAGAGAACACCGTTTGTCCGTTGATTACAGACACAGTCCGGATTTGTCCCACAGGGGATCCGGGACCCGCGGAACCCCTCCCACACCTTCCTTGAGTCCACAGCTTTCTCGTCAGGGTACTCAGGCGTCGCATACTCGCTCGGCCTCACCTCAGATATCTAATGTCGATGCTCACTCTGTCAGAAACGCTCACATGAGCTCTGTTTCGGAGAATCCCACAGGGGCTGCATCTGTGTCTAGTGCCCAAGACCCTCCACCATCGAGCGAGGGTGACAGGCTTACAACTGGATATGTATCTCCCCCACATATCTCTCCCCAATCATCTATGAGAGGTTCAAATAGATATGCTTCACCTCCCCCTTCTCAGGCGTCCCATACCCCGCCACCTCAATTAGCATACCCTGTCGCCTCCCCCCTTGGTCTCCAACAAGCTATGAACGAAATGGAATACGAGATCACCCGGCGCTCGCCAACAACCCAACCTATGGCGCCGCCTCCCGTCCCCTCCAAACAGCCTGCAACACCCCCACCAGCCAGCTCCTCCCCAGCGATCTCGCAAGCAGTAAAACCCAGCTCTCCAGCTCCCCCAGTCGGCTCCTCGATCGGCGTGGGAAACCCCCGTTCTCCATCCCCACCTCCTACTGCCGCTCCCACGGATATGGGTAAAGCAGCTGGCACGTTCTATGCCGAGGATTCGACCTCTTCCTCGTCAAAGGCTGGTACTCCTACGCGTGCGGTTTTTCCGGAGCAACTGGTGCGTAACAAGATTCCCGAGGTGGATTTCTCGCAGGAGAAGATTGCCATACAGGATGGTGTCGAGGTGGAGCCATCGGCCAGGGGTGATAGCGATGATGTGCCAGTAATGTCGGCGACGGCGTACCCAGGGCAGGAGTGGGATCCTGGCTATTATGGGTGGTAGGGTTGAAATAGTTGGGAGGTGGAAGCGTCTGATTGAGGTGTTTTTTGTTTGCTATTTCGGTGGTGTGCTTGCGTTGTTGGAGTGGCTTGGCTTAGTCTAGTATTCTGCTCCCGCTTTTCTCTTTCCTATTATTTTTTCTTCCTTTCCTACGTTGTCTCGTTTGACCTAATCCCTAACTCCAAAGGCGTAATTGTTTTTTTCCCTTACTTTTCTCTATCATTAATTTTATACTCACCCTCTTTCTGGGTACCATTGTTGTACTGTGCCTTTGGTTTCCTCTTGTTTTGTTACTTTCTCCAATAATTCTTTGAAAGTTTGTTACTTTACTTTTTAGCTATTATACTGTATTTTCCTCTTTTTCTTCATTTTTTCATTTTTTTTTGGTACCGGAAAATATATCCTACCGCTTCTGTCGTATTTCATATCTCGTCGCCCTAGCCTTGTCATGACAGCCCGTTTTCCTATTATCTTATTATGGTAGTCGTGACGGTGTATTATATGAGCGAAAGGGTGATGTGTTTCTTCTTAACATGGTTCAGGAGTGGTTGGTCCGGAATTGCCAGTTCGAGTGAAGCAAAGTTTAGGTGATAGTTATGAATGAATAGGTCGGTATGACGACTCCTTAAAACCCCAAAATTACAGAACAACCTTTCAAACCCACTCCAACAATACACTATACAAATAGCAATAACAACTCGAAAGCAAAAAAAAGCTAGCATAATAAATTATTAACCAGGATAAGTATTTCTTCCTCCGCAAACATTTTGTGAAAAAATTACAGCAGCCGGGAAGTGGTTGGCGTGTTATAGTGGCTTATCAGTCGCACCAGCATGGTTTTACAGGAGCCCGGAGGGTTCGAATGTGACATTGAGAAGCAGCCACCCATCACGATTACGGGTCTGTATTGAGAGGGGACCATTCACAAATAACCACCAGACTCTGGAGCAAGATTTTTATTTATTTTTCTCAAGAATTTAGAGGGAGAGCTAAATAGACAAGAAGTAAGGAAGCAAAAAGAGAAATAAAACAAAAATAACAATAGAATGTGCGCGAAGTAAGAAAACAGAAGGAGACAGGAAACAAAATAAGAATTGAATGAATACGAAGCGAAGAAGAAAGAAAGAAAGAAAAAGATAAACGCATCAAGTACGAAGCAAAATCTGAGCAAGAACTATTACTCCGGATCCCCCCAGAACGGCACTTCGATCTACGCATCAATGCCTTACATGCAGTTCCTTCTACAAAGCAATCGTGGTCCCCCTCACAGCAGGGACACACCTCCTCCGGCGCATCCTGACAATGTAGTGGCCAACCAGCCACTTCTACATTCGCCACTTCACGACCTACAACCCCCCCAAGTTTGGAGGAGGAGGGCGACTTTCGCCCTACCTACAATTTTCCATCCTGAGGCCCTAATCCTTGTCACTGCCTGCTCTTTGAAGCCTGTTTGATTCTGTCGGGGTAGTGGAACCAATCCCCAAACTTTACCATGAACACATGGGTTTTCTGACTAGTAGTAAGACACACTAGCTCCACCTTATGGTTCAAAACAATCAACCTGCACAAGGCTTTGATTAGCTCAGGCTGCTCTTCAGTTGGGAAGAACACATTTAGTGTCGGGTTTACCAGCAAACTGTCCTCATCTATGGTAGTGGTTAAGTCATAATAAGTCACAGTAACCAACTTCAAGAATAAACATAATAGTATATTTCTTTATTTATACTTCAAGTTCGCTAGCTCTCATTTGAACCCTGGAATTGTGTTACAATCCTCTCCTCTCCGGGTGATACTTGCAGCAGGTAACCGATAGTCTCCTAACGATCACTTCTTCCTGGCCCGATAACTGTTGCGATAGGTAAGTCCGTTGACTCCTATCTAGCAACATCGATCACGAGGCTCATATAAGACCGTCATGTCTTGAATGCCGAAAGTGTGGTAGATAAAGATCTTTGTATTGAAAGTGTAATGTATGAAAGAACTTAGATGGTTGCGTGAAGAACCCAAATCCCGTGCCTTTTTTTTTTTTATATCATGTGCTTTCTATTAAACAACTACTGGGAACAAAGACTACGTGCAGCGCTAGCTATGGTAAAGAAAAAACCCCATCCCCTATCTTTTATCCACCCCGGCGCCAGGAAAAAGCCATCAACCGAAGTCGCTCTAGTGTGAGACTGATAGCACACCAGCCACGCAAAATAAGAAATCAAACTCTGACTAAAAGGGCTGAATAAGAAACATTAAATAAGTACATAGGGAGGAATCAACAGGGAAACCCTTGCCGTAGACACGAAAAATAATAATAATGGATATATCACTTGAGAAAGCTGAAGTAACCGACAATGAAGGAAGAACAAAGGGGGTGCGGGGGCCACTGAAACCGTTGTGGTGTTGCAAACATTACTTGAGAGGACAAGGCGTTGAGATCCACCACGGAGGCAGTGCAATACTACAACAGAGCGTAACCGAGGGGCGCGACCGTGGCAATCGGTAGGGTGGCGAAGGCAGTTGGGTGTCAGCCGAGTAAATGGACTGTAGCTGTAACCGAGCAACAGGACAAGACCTGAAGGGGTGGAGGAGGGGTAGACCCAATAACCGTGGAAACTGTCGGTAACCGTGTGCGTGTCTGACTAGGCAGCCTCTAATGGTAATGAAGAGAATGGAGAAATCGACTGTGGCCTGTTGTAAGGTTTCCTCCTACTGCAAACTGCAGTCCCAGCCGTCTGTAACAGGGGTGAGAGGGTGTTGCCGACGTTGTGAACGCTAAGCGAGGCAGCGAAGCGCAAGCGAAAAGAGGGCGTGATAGAGCCAAACGACCCCTAGAAACAAGGACACCAGGGCCCAAGGACATGATGAGGGAAGTAAGGCGGGAGGGGGGGGGGTGCAGCTCATGGAGAGTGCGGGTGCAGCTCACTAAGAGTGCGAGGGTGGTGGGTGTTGACAATGAATTCTCATGGTGTTGAGATTTCAATCGCCGGAGGTGTAGGGGAAATGGTTCGTGACCCAAATCCCATGGCTCTTTTTTTTTTCTTTTTTCTTTTTCTTTTTCACGTGCTTTGTATTAAACAACTACTGGGAACAAAGACTACGTGTAGCGCTAGCTATGGTAAAGAAAAAACCCCATCCAGATTTATCTACCTGGCACCAGGGAAAAAGCTATCAACCAAAGTCTCTCTGGTACGAGAGCAACCGCACACCAGCCGTGCAAAATAAGAAATCAAACTCCGACTGAGGGGGCGGAACAAGAAAACCAAATAAATACATGGGGAGGAATCAACAGGCAAACCCTTGCCGAAGACACCAACAACAAAGTAAATAATTGTTATAACCACCGTGAAACCCAAAGTAACCGACAATAAAAGAAGAACAAGGGGGTACGGGGGCCACTTAAAACCGTTGCGGCGTTGCAAGCATTACTCATGAACCCAAGGCGTTGACATCCGCCACTGAGGCAGTGCAATACGACGACTGAGCGTAACCGAGGGGCGCGATCATGGAGAAATCGCAAGGTCAGGCGATGGGGCAGTAGGGTGCCAGCCGAGTGAGTGGATTGTAGCTGTAACTGAGCAACGGGACGAGACCTGCAGGGGGAGAGGAGGGGTAGACCCAATAACCGTGGAAACTATGAGTAACTGTGTGCGTGTCTGACTAGGCAACCTCTAACGGAGGTGAAGAGAAGGGAGAAATCGACTGTAGCCTGTTGAAATGTTTTCTCCTACTTCGAACTGTAGTACCAGCCGTCTGTGACATGGGCGAGAGGGTGTTGCCGACCATCCGATCGCTAAGTGAGGTAGCGAAGCGCGAGCGGAGAGAGGGGGGAGTAGAGCGAAATGACCCCTAGAAACAAGGACGCCCGGGCCCAAGGAGATGATAAGGGAAGTAAGGCGGGAGGGGGGGGGGGGTGCAGTTCACGGAGAGTGCGGGTGCAGCACACCGAGAGTGCAGGGGTGGTGGATATTGGTGATGAATTCTCATGGTGTTGCGATTTCAATCGCCGGGTGTCTAGAGGAGATGGTTTGTGGCCCAAATCCCATGCCTTTTTTTTTTTTTCTTTTTTTTTTTTTATACTTAAAATTTTGTTTCTAGCTGCCCCTGAAGGGCAAAGTAATAAGTACAAAACTCGCTACCAAAGGAAAGCATCTACCAAAAAGCCAAGAAAAAACCCAACAGTGAGAAAAACCAAAAAAACCCAAATCTGTAGAAGAAGCACCAGGGAAGAGCCATCCGCCGCGAAGGCCTTTCACGATCCCCAACTGCAGGTATTCACCAAGCACGACCACTCTTCAAGGGTAATAGTACCGGGGCCGTATGGACTGTGCTGCGGGGCTAATGGTAGAACATGTGGCGAGTTAGGGTGAGGGAGTTTACAAGTCCTTAGAGAAGGCGAGGTGGATCGTGGCCAGACGCCACAGCGACCAGACCGGGTGGGGGGGTGTTTGGCTGTAACCGAGCCACGGGACGAAGACCAGCTGAGGGGAGGGAGGGGTGTGCCCGATCAAGTAGAAGTACGAGGAAGAGAGAACCGAAACAAGATCACGACTTTTCGATGATGCTGACTGTACGGAACAGTGATCCAAGGAGATAGTGCAATACCAGGGAGAAGAGCCCCCCGGGCCACTACTTCGACAATAAGCCGAGACTGCAACCGACCCATTGACAAAAGAAAGGGGTTGTCAACCGTGCAAATGCTAAGTGAGGCAGCGTAAGAAGTGTGGAGAAAGGAGGGGAAAGTAACCGTGAAACCCTTGACAACCAGGCTGCCAAAGCAACAGGAAGATCAGAAAGGAATCAGTGCGGAGGGGTGTGGTGGTAGTGTCACCCACCTAGGCAAAAGAGCCATCAGGAGATGGGAGAGAGGGATGGATGTTGATGATGAATACTCATGGTGTTGAGTTTTCAAACGCCGGAGGTGTAGAGGAGATCGTTCGTGGCCCAAATCCCAGGCGTTTTTTTTTCTTTTTTTTTTTGTTTTATGTGCTTTGTTTTATTCATCATCTAGGTACAAAGACTACGTGCAGCGCTAGTTATGGTAAAGAAGAACCTCCTTGAACCCATGGGTGCCAGGGAAAAAGCCATCAACCCAAGTCTCTCTGGTATGAGACCAACCGCACCCCAGCCTCGCAAAATAAGAAATCATACTCCGACTAAAGGGGCGGAATAAGAAACTTCAAATAAATAGACGGCGAGGAATCAACAGGAAAACCCTTGCCGTGGACACCTAACAAAATGCAATAATTGATAGACCATTTGCGAAACCCTAAGTAACCGACAATGAAAGAAGAACAAAGAGGGTGCGGGGGCCACTAAAACCGTTGTGGCATTGCAAACATTGCTCAAGATCCCAAGGCGTTGACATCCGCCAGCGAGGCAGTGCTATACGAGGACTGAGCGTAACCGAGGGGCTCGACCGTGGCAATCGCTGGGGCGGCGAAGGCAGTAGGGTGCCAGCCGCGTGGGTGGATTGTAGCTGTAACCGAGCAACGGGATGAGACCTGAAGGGGGAGAGGAGGGGTAGACCCAGTAACGGGTGGAAACTATCGGTAACCGTGTGCGTGTCTGACTAGGCAGCCTCTAACGGAGGTGAAGAGAAGGGAGAAATCGACCGTAGCCTTTTGAAGAGTTTTCTCCTACTGCGAACTGTAGTCCCAGCCGTCTGTAACATGGGCGAGAGGGTGTTGCCAACGGTGCGAACGCTAAGCGAGGCAGCGAAGCGCAAGCGAAAAGAGGGGGTGATAGAGCCAAACGACCCCTAGAAACAAGACACCAGGGCCCAAGGACATGATAAGGGAAGTAAAGCGGGAGGAGGGGGGGGTGAAGATCACAGAGAGTGTGAGTGCAGCTAACTGAGAGTGCGGTGGTGGTGGGTGTTGACAATGAATTCTCATAGTGTTGAGATTTCAATCGCTGGGTGTGTAAGGGCCCAAATCCAATGCCCCGAGGGTGCCCTTATATAGGGGTTCTTCCCTCAACCCTAACCCTGCGTGACTCATACCCTCGCATCACGCCACTCATGACTCATAGTGAGTCATAGTGTGAAATCCATCAGCTGACTCTTTCGAGTCAGCTGCACCATATCTCGTATCCAATCAAAACCCATAAAACAAGTCATCTGCCATAACTGGGTCACATGCGTGAAACCCATGACTCATAAATATGAGTCATGTGCGAGATACATAAATCACATAACCGCAATCGTGCGTCATGTCAAATATCAACCAATAACAATACACCAATGACACGCGATTGCGTTGTCATGTAAAATCCTATGCGTCAACTGATCTCATCGTGTGAAAGATAACAAACCAATGCCTAATAACTATTAGGCATGGGACAGTCTGCCTTGCTTAGTAACCGTTTGTGACATTAGCTCCCTTCCCCCACTTGCATCGGTGCCTCCATGCTAAGCTCCTTCTTTCCACAGCATACTCCCGATTTGGGGCATTCTCTGTTTGGCTCGATTCTAGGCCTGTTGAAGTTTTTCTTTTTCCTTGTCCAGTTGTTCAAGGGCATTGTCTTTTGCCCTAATGTTTTGGGCGGCCCCATCGAGTACACTTCGGACGTCCAACATTTCCTCTTCCAGGTCTTCCAGGTCCGGAATGGCTTTTTTGCTCCCCTCACATCCTAGCAATGTCCTCACAGCTTTTCTCTTTGTTTGTTCCCCCCTGTCGTTCTTGGACAGAGTCCCTTTTTCTCCCACTTGTCTGGGGTAGTATCCGGCCTCCACTTTGTCCCACCGGTGTTCGTTCCACCTCTTATCACAAGAGTGCTCCCAGCTCGTGATGTCTCAATGGGCCCTTCTGGCCCTTTGTTGATGAGGTTGTTGGAAGGCCCAGTCCTCTCTTGGGTTCGCTTCCATCTCCGGTCGCCAGTCCTGGTTGTGGGCGACACTTGTTTTTCGCGATTCCTGGTTAATTGTGTGTACCAGCCTGACCCTTGTTCTTCGCCAAGATGTATCTAGCATTCGTCCTTTTCGTAGTCCGTCCAACTCATGGAGGCATGTGCCACCTCCTGTCTTGGTGAGCCCCAGTTCTCTGCGCTAGTGGGGGTAGCGTTCTGTGCGACGCGTTGTGCGACGCTTTCCGCGGTGTGCGAGCGTCGTTCTTTTTTGACGACCGGGGAGGTCCGGAGGACAATCTGTTGCTCGTAAAGTGTATCCCCTCTGGGGTTTGCTGGGTAGCGCCGGTGGAATCGTTGGACTGCGTGTTCTGCATTGTTGAAGTTTTCTGCCGGGTACCTGACTTTGTCGTGTTTTGAGGAGTATCTTTTCCACTTGGCTCAATATTGGAGCTCGTTGTAGTGGAGTCGAGAGTCGATGATTTCGTCGCCTTCGTATTCGTCTTCTCCTTGTATCTGAATAGGAGGAGGGTCTTATTTGATCTGCGATGGGAACCGGGTTTTTGGTAAGGTTCTAGGAGGGAGATGTGGAATGTGTTGTGTATGGCCATTGAGGGTGGTAAGGCCAGCTTATATGCGCTTGTCCCAATGTTTGCCAAGATTTCGAATTGCCGATTTTCTTGTAGTCTACTTTTTTGATGGTCTTGTGGTCTTAATGTTGTGTGGCAACAACCACACCATCTTTTCTGCTTGTAGGTTCGGATCGCGTTTTCGGTGTTGATCGTAGTATTCTTTTTGTCGTAATTGCAGGGCCACAATCTCGTTCCATAATGACTCATGTAACTGCGTCATTTCTTCTCGTTTCGCCTACTTTCCTTGAATCAGATGACCGATCATCTCGTATTAGGGGTTGATGCCGTAGTTTGTGAAGAATGGTGTGCTCTTGATAGTTTCTTGATATCCGTTGTTGTATGCCAATTCCGCAAATGGTAGGTAGCCACACCAATCATCTTGTTGATAGTTGATATATGCTCATAGGTCTTGTTCCAATATCGCACGGATCCGTTCGATTTGTCGGTCTCTTTCTGGATGGAACGCCGTGATGAGGCTTCGTTCGATTCCTAATTTCCCTGTTGTTTCTCTCCACAGGTCTGAGGTGAATAGTATCCCCCTGGTGGTGATACCGTCGTGTGGCAGTCCCTGTAGCCTTACTATCTCTTTCATGAATAGATTGGCGAACTGCCGTGCGTCTAGGTCTCTCGAGCATTGAATGAAATGGCTCATTTTGGTCAGCCACTCAATGACCACCAGAATGGTGTCATATTCTTCTGATTTCGGCAGGTCTGTAATGAAGTCCATAGCTATTGAATTTCATTTCGATCGGGGGCCTCGTTTGACTGTAGCAATCCGTAGGGTGCATGTTAGACCACTTTCCTCCTCTGACATGTGTCGCAGTTTTTTATGAATTGTTTCATGTCTTCTCTTATCTTTGGCCAATAGTTTTCTCGGCTGATGAGTTCTCTAGTTTTTGCCGTCCTGCCGTGTCCCGCTTGGGGGGAGGGGTCGTGGTGTTTGGCGATAAGAGTTGTTCGTATCCCTTCGTCGTTTGGTATCCAAATCCTTCCTTGGTACCATAAGAGGTCGTCCTTCCACTGACATAGCCCCAGCGCTATTCCTTTCATTTCTTTCTCTCCTTCGTCCAGGTTGTTTTTTGATGTCCTGGATTTAATTGTCGTCCCTGCTGGCCTTTCGTATTTCTCCCTTGTTTTTCTCTTGAAACATGATTGTTTCCAATATCTCGAGCTTGATTTTTTTGGTATCTGGGATATCCCAGTACTCTTCTTTTGGCAATAAGCTCCCCACATTTCGTGTGAGTCTCTTGTCGCCTGCTGTGGCTAGGTCTCCCACTCCCCTCGTAAGGGCGTCTGGCTTTCCTCTCTCTTTTCGTGGTCGATATTCGATTTTGAAGTTGTATTGACTTAATTCTTGAATCCATCGCGCTTGTCGTTCACTTAGTTCTTTTGTCGTCAGGAAGGTTACTAGGTTCTTATGGTCTGTGAGGACCTGTACCGGCTTCGGACTTCCTCTCATGTATCGTTTCCATTCCTGGAATGCCTGAACAATTGCCAGTAGTTCCTTGTCGTGTATATCATAGTTGCATTCGGTGTTCGACATTGTCTTGGATTGGTAGGCTGCAGGCCCCCATTTCTCTTCCTGGCATTGTTGTAATAGCATACCGGGGCAGACGTATTTTGAGACGTCTGTTTCGATCTTGGTTCATGCGAGGGGGGCGAAGTAGACCCATACTGGTGCTGTGGTGGGTTTTGTCCTTAATTCGTCGAATGTTCGTTGTTCTTTGTCTCTCATTCCCAATTGCCGATGGATTCCTTTTTCGTTTTTGCGTATAGCGGTCTGGCTGTCCTACTACAACCTTCTATAAATTGTGGGTAGAAGATGCAGAACCCTACTAAGCATTGAATTTCCTTGATTTTCTTGGGGGTTGTCCAGTCCCAGATAGATTGTGTCTTGACTGGATCTGTCTTGACCCCTTCTTGTCCAATTATAAATCCTAGGTATTCTGTTTCATTTTGGTGGAATTCGCATTTGGATGGTTTGACTTTCATCCCCAATTTTCGTATTACCTCGAAGATGTTGCTGACCTCTTTTCGGTGTTGTTGTAGCCTGTTTGAATATATGAGTACTTCATCTAGATAGACGATGCAACACATGTCGATGTGTTCCATAACGACATCATTGATCTAGCGTTGGAACACCGCCAGTGCGTTGCATAGCCCCAATTGCATGACTAGGTACTTGTATCTTTCTGACCTTTTTTGAAAAGGTTATGTTCCATTTCTTCCCCTCTCGGATCCGAATCTTGTGGTAGGTGTCCTTGATGTCCAGTTTGGTGAAGTACTTGGCTCCTCCTAGCCTATCCCATGCTTGGCTAATGAGTGCTAGTGGGTGTCGATCCTTCTTGGTAACCTCGTTGAGGGCTTGATAATCGGCGAAAAGCCTGAGCTTGCCATCTTTTTTCTTGCCCAACATGATGAGGGAAGCTCCGCCTGACTTCACTCTACGTATCTATCCTCGATCTTTGTTCTGTTTGATGTATCAGTGGAGTTTCTCCAATTGGTCGTAGCCCAGAGCGTAGGCGCATCAGGGAAATGTCGAAGCGTGGTCCAAGGTGGTCCTGAACGCTCCTGATCCACCAAGGGGGGTTGTGGTCCCTGTGGTCCACCTGGTCCACTCCGATCCATTCTGATGCACACTTTTTGAAATTTTACCAAAAATGTGGACCAGGATGGATCAGGGTGAACCAGGAAGACCAGGGGGACCATAACCCCTCTTGGTGGACCAGGACTGGTTTTTACATTTTCCTGATGTATATCTTCTTGAGTCGCACCGTCTTCCCTTTTTCCAGTGCACTGCCTAGGTCGATGCCTGGCTGGTGGGGAGGTACCGTCGTCTTTTCTCATTTTTCGAATACATCCAGCACGTGGTGATATTGTTGAGGGACTGTGTCTCTAACCTCGTGGTCTTTGTTGTTCTTTTTATTTTTTATCGCCAGTTCCGTGCTAATGTTGATAGGTTCCAGCTGTAATTAGTTGTAGACTTCATCCCATCTTACGATGCCGGTCGTTTCTCCTCGTCAGTAGAATAGCCCAGAAGCTCTTGCCAATATTTCGTTGATTTCCATCAGTGATTTGGCTTTCTGGCCCCTGGCTGTCTAGTCCATGGTGGTGTCGCAGCTTCCGAACCCTTGATTTCCTCTCTCAATATCGTCCAACTCGACTACTTCTTGTAGTTCCCTGTGGTCGATCTTTTCCATAATCAGTTGGGCGATCCGGTCTCCCTTTTCCACTCTGTATGATTGGTCTCCTAGGTCGGGCAAGACCATCTTTACTTCACCTCTGTAGTCGGAGTCTATCACACCAGCATTTGTCATGAGTCGGTGTTTGACTGCTAGACTGCTTCTTGGTGCAATTCGTTCATAGATGTTGTGAAGTAATCCAATAGGTATACCCGTGCCAACCATTGCTTGCCCTGTGGCAGGAACGTTGGTTCCTTCGTTTGCGTACAGGTCGTGTCCTGCCGCCTTGCCTGATCCTTTCGTAGCCACTTTAGCCTCGAATGATAGTTTCTTAACTCTGACGCTCTGGTGATTGGCCGTCGGGCCGTTCTTGGCCTGGACTTTGGAGAATTTGGTGATGAGATTCTCTTCCAGCGCTTCTTCTTCGGGTATCGCATATGCAATGGGTGAACTGTGGAGACACCAAGTCGTACATCGTTCCCTGTTGAATGTGATCCTTTTGTCGTTCCAATCGATGGTTCGATTATGTTCTCTTAACCATGGCATCCCGAGGATGACCTCATGGTTCTAGAGGTTTGCCACTTGGAAGGTTGCATCAGCAAAAATATTACCTTGTATCCTGGTACGTCCTGTTCGCCCTGTGCGCCCGACGCTCCTGGCGCTTATAACGTAAACTCCAGTTCCTGATGTCAATGCCCTGACTCGGTTTGTCTGGACGCGGCCCCTTTGTGTCCCGAGGCACAGGACCTGGCCTGGCGCAGTTCTCCCTAGCGACCCTGCCCCCAGCGCATAACCCCTTCCTCCCCTAGCCCTTAATGCCCCTGTCTCCAGGCTCCTCTTCGCAGGTGCCTTGTGGCCGGGACTCATCTCTGACCAACCCTCTCCAACACACCCATGTCCCCCACCCTTCTTCCCATGATACCCCGTTCTACCCTGATTTCGTGCGCCGGATCTGGGAGAATACGCAAAGGGTTCGGGCTGTGCCGGGAGAAGAACAGAGCTTGTGGGGGGTTTCGGACAAAAAAGGACGCGGAGAGGGACTGTGAACATTATCCCCGCTTCTGCTTTTTCGTCCGAACCCCTCCACAAGATCTGTTCTTCTCCCCACACCCCCCGAACCCTTTGGGTATCCTCCCGGATCCGGCGGACATTCTTCCCTCTAAACCTTTCGCTCTCCTCCCTCCCCAATCGATCTCGTCGGCTGGATGCCCTACTGTCTGCTTCGGCCTCTCACCGTCCGCCCGACACATTCCCCTACCTTCTGAACCTACAATTGCCGGCTGCCCAGCTTATCCGCATCCGCCCGACGCCCTCCGATGCCTTTCATGCGTACAATTGCCTGCCTTACGCCCCCCTACTGGCCTACACATTTTGACATTTTGTCACTTCCGGACTCTATTGGCATATATCATTTATTTACCTTATTACACTTTCATAATATGCATATACGATCATAGAATACTGATAGGTGGATTCCCCTCCTCTAGGTCAGTTTCTTCAACCTGTGATGGTGCGTCCGCCAGTTCTCGCAAAAGAGCTACATCATCTAATACCTCCAGATTCGCCCTATTATCCCATTGCGGTCCACGCCGACCATGTCCTCTCCCTGCGTCTCTGAGGCCGCCAACGGCTCCGAATCCATCCACCTCCCGATCGATTCCAAACTCCCGCCTCAATGCATCCTCATCATTCGAATATTCCTCCGTTCTCTCAACACGCTTTCCCCGCTCCTTCTCAATTCCAGCCTTTATTGTTGTCCTGATCCGCCCGATTATTCGTCCACCCCAGACCTCTCCTGTACCGTCCCATGTCTGTATTCGGCGTTCTAGCAGACCTATTATCTTATTAGGCGGCTTATCACCCCTTTAAGTACTTGCGGTTTTCAGGAGTATCCGGATGCCTGGGCGCCTGGGCGCCAAGGGATCCGGACACTTCTGAAAACCGCAAGTCCGCGTTATTTGTCTTACCTTTGGAACTGGCACGTGTGAAAGCTACATTATCGATAAAGTATCCAGGCCGCTAGCATCGCAGGGAATGGTACAATATTGCTGCTGTAAGACAGATAAAGAGACCATCGATCTCGCCTAGGAACCCCTCATCCATTATGCCTTTCCTTCTAGGGCTAGAGTAATATTGTGCGTATATTGCGTCCACGATCTGTGGCGCTACGTATCTAAGAGAAATTGACTGTCCGCCGAATTAGAGGGCTTTAGTCTTACTACAGTTTGAAATAATTAGGGGAAATGTTGAAAAGCTACCCCATAGTTCCTTGGTAGGCAAGTAAACCTATCCTCCTCCAGCAGGTATTCGGCCCTTCATCTGCAGACCGCACGATCATCAATATCAAGCTTATAAAGTTCTGTTATAGCCTTCTTCACCGTATGCAGATACTGAGATCTGCACAAACTGTGCTTTGACCAGCTCTGCAAACCAGTGGCCCCCGGCCGCTCTATTTAGTTTGGGGATAAGATGTAGGTTATCGATTAAGGGTAACTTGCCTGGTCATTTGAGTGTGGGGTAGCATTGGCAAAGTTGGGAAAGCCCAATTCCATCAGGGAAATGTCGGAGCGTGGTCCAAGGTGGTCCTGAACGCTCCTGGTCCACCAAGGGGGGTCGTGGTCCCGGTGGTCCACCTGGTCCACTCCGATCCGCTCTGATCCACCCTTTTGGAAATTTTACCGAAAATGTGGATCAGGGTGGATCAGGGTGGACCAGGAGGACCAGGGGGACCATAACCCCCCTTGGTGGACCAGGAGTGGTTTTTACATTTTGCTGATGTCCCTCCGGGCATCGTTCTAGCACCTGCGGACTTCTTTGGCCAGGGTAATTGGGTCTGGAAACGGATTCACGAAGATAGTCCAGTCCCACATCAGGGAACAGGCTTTGGCCAGGATGCTACACTCAAGCCCTATGGCCATATTCCCTCTGCTGCTGGGCCGCTCTCCACCTCCACTCTGCAATTCCGGCGTTGTTGGCTCTGAGTGGCTTGGACTTATGGCCGGTGTTGCAAGCGAATTCAAGACTACAAGCAAACGGGAGAGAACCATAGATGGAAAACGATTTTGGCTAATATGTATTGGGGCAGGTGTTCTCCGTCCCCGGGTAACCAATCCTGCTAGAACTCTGGCTATTCCCAGAGGTGATTGTCAGTATCGAAGTTTGCGAGTGACGCACCTCATGCCCGATCGGCCTTTGTGCCCCCCCCAATTGGCGAATATATCTTCATCATCTCCATGCAGTTCTAACTCGTGCTCTTCCTAGCTCTCTGGGCTCTCCTGGCTCTCCTGGCTCTCCTGGCTCCCCTGGCTCTCCTGGCTCTCCTGGCTCTCCTGGCTGTCCTGGCTCTCCTGGCTCTCCTGACTGTCCTGGCTGTCCTGGCTCTCCTGGCTCTCCTGGCTCTGGCCCTCGTATTCTCCATCATCGGAGTCTATACTGTCATCCGCTGGCTCCAGGCCCTGCTCCTAGTTGTCCGGAACAGGCTCTGGGTTGTCCGGAACAGGCTCTGGTATCTCGTGTCGGGATGAAGCTGGCCCCAGCCCGGCATTCCCCCTCTTACTCACAGTAGACCCAGCTGTAACCGACTCAAGAGTGGGTGGTATTCTAGTTACCCTGTCCCTGGATTGAGATATCTGGGCATGCTCGCGGCGGACCTCTCTGCGTTTTTGCCTCTCCTGCCTCGACAGACGGGTTCTGTCCGCCGTAAGCCGCCGCTGTTGCTGTGACATGAGTGCAGGCGAATTGTAATAGAATAGGATCGTAGTGAATAGAGTTGCTAGATAGACGGTGTTAGGAAACGTGTATTGGTTGGTAGCCAAGAGGGCAATATGGGGTTTGAATCCAGGAGATAGGAATTGTCCGGGCACCTTTAGGTGCTCGCGACGTTCACGGCTTGTCACTTCCTTTCATACTCGACGGCATTGGCACACACCTGCACGGCCGAATTGCGGCCTGACAGCTGATCTAGGAATTGCACCCGAGGCGTTCAGCTTCAAATCAGTTGCACAACTGTTTTGCTAAATCATAATACCAGCATCAAGAATTTAGAGTTAATGAAGCAGATGAAGAGGTTTATTGAATGCGCGGACTAATCTAGTTCAAGTAGGTCTGCCAAGCGGACCATACCGAATGTGGGTAAGGCTAGGGTTCGGAGCACGGAACGCTCATCTCAGAACGGACAAGCTGCTGCTAAGGCTCAACAGATGGTGTATAAGGTGAAAGCTGAGATGGGAAAAGCAATGAAGAGGGCAATCCCAAAGGAAAAACAGCTGGAAGAATGATCTGCACAAACCCAAAGAGCAAGGTCTAAAACCAGAAGAAACATATCCCAAACGAAACAAAGGCGGAAAAAAACAATAATGAACTGCAAAAATTCCAAGAGCAAACCTCAAAAGCCAGAAACGACAGCCCCAGACCAAAAACAGCTGGTGCCGAACACGACAAGCATGGTCTCCAAAACACCCAAAGAAAATGACCAAGCTCGTCTCTTGCCTTGGTAGGATCCGTGGACGATGGCAAGTCTATATTGACCACACTGGGTCAAGGCAAACCGGGCCAGGTGTGGGGGGCTAATCTAAAACAGAAATGGTCAGGAATGAGGGAGGACAACCCGCAGAACTCTTGGAGCGAAAATGAAAAACACCGAAAGGAAAAGTCCAGGATCTGCAGCGGCCTAGTATCTATAATCATGAACGGAACTACAGTCTTGGCGGCTTCACATAGGCCACATTGGGTCGAGGCAGGCTAGCTTTGTTGACAGAAGCTAGTGCGCAGAAACGAACCGGAGGGGACTCCTAATGTCCGTTTCTGCTGACAAAGCAGTAGGACCTGCTGCCAACATAGCAGATGAAAGACGTGGTAGTTGTAACCGCAACTTACCAGGTGTAAAGTATCCACTTGAGCTGGCTCGGAAGCTGGCGGCGGGCCTACTTCTCTTCCGTCATCTGCTGCTGCCATATCTACAACATCAGCAAAAAAATACCATGCGTCAGATCCGTCGGCGTTGCGCCTTGACGCAAGCGACGTCGCTTCTGCGTTCTCTACGCCCTGTGCGCCCTGAATTTCGTTGCAACGCACGCAAACACCCTGTGCTTCCTGTGTTGCCTGGCAACGGCCTCTATCTCCTGACGCGACGTCGCGTCGGACTGACGCCCTGGCTACACCTTAGCTCCGGTTCTCTTCACTTCCTTCTCATGATGGCGC
>Ga0307507_10004121_pt1 | contig 26448 bp, 21 predicted proteins | sample 7_EM_MG_FD_207223 | JGI IMG/M metagenome (GOLD analysis project Ga0307507, IMG submission 207223) | Populus trichocarpa ectomycorrhiza microbial communities from riparian zone in the Pacific Northwest, United States - 7_EM | ecosystem: Host-associated > Plants > Roots > Unclassified | place...
CAAGCCTCACCTCGCTTTATTACGCTTCAAGAGGCTTGCGTGCAGCCACACCCCCCCTGCCCACGCTAGTAATGTCTCAGCGGACGAAGGGATACGATTTTGAAACCTCAAAAAAATAAGGCTCGCGCCAGCTCATGCAGGAAGCTAAGCATGGCTCCCTTGCGGAGCCTCTCGCCCAAATCAGCATCCTCTAAGCCGTATTCGAACTCCCTGCAAGCCTCTTAAATTAGCTCTAACTAATGTAAGAAAATTTGTGAAATGCATGTGGTGGAGGCGGCCGTTGTAAGAGCGAGCATCAGGGGTAAGAAATGTCGGCGGAGTCTTTTGCGGAGTGGCTCTATGAAACTCGGGTGCGCAGAAGGTCTACAACTCACGGACCAACAGCTTCGAATTATTTGCAATAAAGGTATAATATTAGTAGCACTAGGTTTAATGGCCTCTATAGTCTAATTTTGAAAGCTCATGCAGACATTTCAATCCTTGCAGAGAATAAAGCAAGGGAACCGCCCCGTGTAACCCCAGATATAATAGTTACAGCCTAGAAACCCTAATAAAAACACAAAGAGTGAAGAAGATGAGTTTATCCGGCAATTTTCACGTAAAGGTCCACAAGGTCTAACAAAGACCATAGTCTGAATTCACTGATTGGCTAAGCTTAAAGAGCCACGTAGCTGTATGCACCGGATTTAAATCCGGTTGGTGTTGGAGAAGAGTGTTGGCGAAACTCAAAACTAAAGATTGAAATAATGGCAATTCTTTAGTGTAGTAGATTCTTAGCGGTGCAATTCCTTTGACCGCTTGCGATCTAATCGTCGATTTACTGCACCAAGAACGACCTGAGCCCGAATTAGCGATATGTAATATTTCAAGGTGTTTTATAGATAGCTTACCTTCAAAATACCGTCAGCGGTGAGCTCGGTGCCCTCGGCTCCAGTGAAAGGCACGGTGTCGACAATATCGCGGAGGTCTTCTTCTCCAGAAATATCCGCAAGCTCGTCATCAAGCTGCTTCAAATGCTCCTTGGCGCCAGGCTCCTTGCCAACTTGGAAAAACTGGATGCCTACTTGCCACGCTGGGGCATCGTATTTGTCGAGCTTCTTGGCGGCGGCGATAATTGGGCTCTCCACGTCATCACTTGGTTCTCCGTCAGTGATGACGATAATGTTTATCGGCTTGGGCTTTGCGCTTTCTGGAGCTGCCTGATATTCCTGGAGATACGGTCTGAGAATTTGGCTCAACCGCTGCCCGGTGGGTGTGCCACCCATCGGGCGTACGGAAGTGAAAATCTCGGTAACGGTGGCGGGAGTAGTAACATTACGATAATGGGTACTATCGGGGTTGTTCAGAAAGTAGATATCAATACCGTCAGCATCGTGGGCTGTGCAAATCGGTGTGATGGTTTCCAGCGCTTTCCCAGTTTCTCGCCACGAGCGGCCTGCCATGCTACCGCTGTCATCGATCAGGAAGATAGTGTCGAAGGAACTCAGAAATGCATAGCGGTCATCAGCGGGGAGTTGCGCAGCGGTGGCGAGAGATTGCATCGGTGCCGCCTGCGGTGCGGGCGTGTATGCTGGAGGTGGCTCATTTGAAGGCGTAGTGAACGCGTTCATGCCAGGACGATCTGCGAAGAAATGTGAGTCTGGAGCAGGATGAAGGAGAGTATTCTGATATGATTTACCTGGTCGACGGGTGGCGGGCGATGACGAGCCGAAGGGGTTGTTTGACAATGGTGGAACACCACGCCCGGGGGTTGACTTGCGGTTCATGATGATCGAATGTGTCGATGTCGAGGAGGTGGGGTTGGAGTTCTTGCGCGTAAACTTCTTCTTAATGTTGCCGAGCATTTTGCCCGAGTCTCGCCGAAGAAGTGAGGTAGAAGGATCGTCATTGCAGGTTGGCCCTGAGTGGAACGGAGAAAGAACTGTTATCAACATTTTGCTGGCCTAAGGCAAACTGCTTTATGATTTATGTCGTCACGGGGTTGAAGTAGTCAGGAGACTTTGGTCTTTCACTTAGGTGTTAAATGTGGAATGAGTGAATATTCTTCCATGGTTCATGAGCCTTTATACTGGATTTCAGGTGGCCAGGCGAACCTGGCCTCATGGTATGTAAAAGCGCCTTGAGAAAGCCGTGTATGAGCCTTCCCTATAAGAAGATGAGGGTTAATCGTGTTTCAACCTGAGAAATGTGTTTTCAGTTGGTTTTATGAGGCAGTGCTCCTAAGCCACCCAAGCGGCTCAGTCGCGCGGTAAGTGGCGATCAGCCTCCGCCTCCCATCGCGCCCCTTACCTATTCCCGAATTTGACTATGAACTTTTGCTATTTCCGCCCCTTTACCGCCGCCAACCCTCTCATACGTTATGCGAACGCTGCTGATCAATAAGCCCTAAACAGGCTGTAACCGCAAATTAAGACATGCAAGGCATAAATTCTTCTTCAGCCTCCGCTGTTCTATATACTCTATAGGAGAGACCATCTCGATCCTTCACAGCATGACCATCAGGCTGTTACAAGCCTTCTATCCTGCCTTGGCTTTGACATGCGCTCATCCTTGAAGTCATTCAATATTTCATCGGTAGGCGTCTTTTACCCCTCAAATTTGCTCATGGAGGACTTCGAGCTCCGTCAATACGCGTCTTTTGCCGTCCAACCCCTCTCAACAGCTGTGAACATGTCTCGAAGTACGACATGTCCAGCAAGACAGCTACTTTGCGATGGCCTCCTCCTCGTCTTTTCCCTAGGCGCAATGGTGGGTATTGTTCTAGATAATAGCCTTGTGCGAGTCCACAATAACGGCCGCTTGGCTTCAGACCACGCATATTGTGCTCTGTGATTATTCCAACACTCAGCGCAAAGACCAACATCTACATTCCTAGAATCTAGACCAAGCTGATTCCGTATAAGGTCTAGCAAAGGGATGAGTCTCGCTCGAAGTCCGCAGTGCGAATGATTCTTATCAAGTTGATATGAGGGACACTGCCGCAGGCTCTCCAGCAACCGGTCAATATCACCGGAGTAGTGAGGCGGCTGTTCCACATCATATATAATGCCTTGTAGTCGGAGAGTACCCAGTCGGGTGAAGAATCGAACCATCTCGCCAAGCTGGAACGAATCACATTGCACCGAGGTGTCGTAGCCTAGTTTGCACTGCCGTTCGCCTGAAGTATATAACTTAAGAAAGTGAGATTGTAACGAATTAATCGTCTCAAGGACACATTCACGACGGTAAATCATCTCATCTGAAGAATGTTAATGTTTCAATTACAACCACGTTGCCCAAGATCCAAACCTTCTACACCACGAGGGATATCCCACCATAATGCTGAACTTTCTTCATCCTCGGCCTGAGGTTTCCATTGCACTGAATCGTTCATTATAAGTTGCTTGGAGTATTTGGTAACCCAAGGTGGGTGGTCGAGTAGTATGCCGATCAGAAGCCTCTGACGCACCCTCTCCTCTGACATATTTGATGAGGGCTTGGACTTTGTTTTCGCATCGAGCATTTGGAGGTACTTCTTCCGGCGGACAAATTTGGAGAAGGAAGGCAGGGCATCGAATCGATCAGCGACGATTGCAAGGTTGGCTATATTCTGGATTGGAGGACTTGGAACCGCCAGGTCCAATCCATGGACTGCGCGCAAGAAGTCTGCCGTGATATTCTTGATTGTATTGACTTTAGAGATCTTTCCAATGTTGGAAATACAGACTCGAGGTAACTCGTCTGCAGGTACCTCAGTGATGAAATTGTCACCGTGCTTCTTCCTAAGTTTTCCATGCTCTGCAATCACTCTCGCACCTTCGCTGAACCCGCTACCCAAGAGAGCCTCGAAGTATGGTGAAGACTGCCGAAGTAATTCGGCGTCCGCTCGATACGAGAAACTATCATTTCCGTCATCGCAACGGACTTCGACAAGAAGGTCCCCGGCTGGTGCTATGACCGTTAGATCCGTCTCCTTAGGCATTTTGGGGGCGTCAGGAGCGCCTTGGGTGTTTTGGAAAATGCTATGAGCACCTTCTTTCATGGGTAAGGCCAGGCCATGCCGTACAAGGAGACTTTTTGGGGAGGAAGTTTTGTGGGGGCTCTTTCGAAGGCGGACCAGCCGAAGCCAAGGCATTCTTTCGGGCATGAGCCACTCGGCTCGTTGACTAAATCGAGAGCAGCTATTTTTCAGTCTCGTATCAATGTCCTCAGTACTATCTTAGAACCCCGGACAGCAGAACTATCATTCGATTCTTGAAACGCTTTGAATTTCCCTTAAGTTATTACATATGATATTGTTACTGCAAATTGAGGTGGTTTTCCCTCTTCATTGGACTATCACTCCTTCATACTTGGACTTCCCTAGACCACCATCCATCAAAACCCTCCATACTTTTCCATTGACAAAGTGCAGCAAGATATTGCACCTTCTACCAAACTCTCACCAAAACTATCACTACCTGGACAGCTAGAGCAACCTCGGACGCCTACCTAGAAGCAGGTATAAACAGACCTCTACCAAAAACGCCAGGATCTCGATATTCTCAGCTATCAGAAACTTCAAGCTTGCTCTTCCTAGCCCCCAAGCCAATGAGGGTGGAGTTACACTCAAGTGACACAGGACGAAACTTTTATTTTAATTGCTCACTCGGGAATCTCACGAATGTTCATCTGGACACCCTCCGCCTCCTTCTGTTTTACGGCAAGGCTGTCGTTCAGGACAACACCTCCGGGCTGATCACTTGCCTGGTTGTTTGGCTCCTCGGCAGTCTTGTTACTTTTGCGGAAAGGCCAATGACCCTTCTTTTCTTTGTAGGCCATAGCTACAAAGGCGATAATGACAGACAGCCAGTAAAGGTTGTAGGAAAGGACAGAACCGTAAGTAGCAGAGTTTGTCCAGCCGAATAGTGAGTTGAAGACACCCCATCCACCACCACCGCTGATCATAGGGTTGCAGCACTAACAATTGTCAACATTCGATTTCGTCGAGGGAAGTCACGATGTAGTCCTACATTGACGTGCCAAACGCTTTTGCGGATATCGTATGAGCCAGGCCCGGATCCAACTTCAGTAGCATCACTGCCAACAATATGGTTCCACTGAGGGAGTTAGAGTTGCCTTCGTTAAGAATTGTGATAGAATTAGGTAAGCCTACCGTGTTGCTTTCGAGGAGCCATACACCCCTTGAGAACAAGCCAGCGGCGACCAGATAAAGGAAACATGTTGAGATGATGAGAAAGATCTGGAGAGAGGCGTGATTTCCGCCTCTGCAAACAATCAGATAACAGCGACGGATTAGTGAGGTTGGTGCGTTACCTATAGATCAGATACCCCACGAGACATCCCGCAGCAAGGCCACAAATCACGGCAAGCGGAATGGCCGTCGCGGGCATGCCGAGACCAACGCCTCCGATGAAGATCACGGCCTCAAGGCCTTCTCTGAGAACCGTGATGAAAGGCAGAAGGAACATGACGTACTTCTCGGCCCATCTCTTGAAGCGCCCACGCGAAAGCCCTCCGGTCGCATCCTTCAGTTCGATGGCTCTAGCAAGTTTGACGCGCCACTTATCTTGCAGCTTGGAAACCCGCAAGAGGGCGGCACCCATTAATGAGATGATGAGAGTTGCAATGATGTCAAAGACACCTTCCCAGATGTTGTCAGTACCGGCGAAGGCATTCCTACCGGCGCCATAGAAAGCACCAATCATGCCGGCACCAATAGCGATGCATATAAAAAGGCCGAGGGCGACACCCCACCAGATCTTACATCGGTGGAGTCAGCACATACAGTTGGAGAGCGAGAGCGAGAGCATGGGTGAAAAGATACCTGCTTTACGAGTTTCTTGTACACAACGGGGTCTTGGTCTGGCCCCAGTGTTCGCTTCAGGAATGCTAGCAGAACCGAGACGATTATGCTCGTCTCCAAGCATTCGCGAAAGCAGATGAAAAAAACTGGCCATGTTAGATGAAGGGGATGGAAGGGGATGGGCTGGCGAGTCAATTGGAGCGTACTCACCTGGAACAGCGAAGACAGCGACCATATTTACGAAAAGTCAGGGCAGACCAGACGAGGTGCTAGGCGGCTGAAAGGGATATATTGAACGGCAGGCGAGTGGAAGTGGGAATTAGGAGCAGGATCTGATAAACGTCGGCCGGGCGATCAGATAACTTTAAGAGGACTTCTTTCACACGGGAACTGACGACAGGCCAATCAGAGGGCGGCATGGCGTATCTGACAAGCCGCAATTCCCGAAAGACGTTCGGCCGATGTCGGGACCAGCCGCACTGGCTTAAGGACTGACACACCACTAGAGATGCAGGGGATCGCCGTCCTGGCCCTGTTTTTCTTTTCTTTTTTTCATCTCCGCAAAACTCCAAACACCCGACTCTTTCGCAGCGTCAATATCTCTCTTTTTCCTGCCTTTGACGCGCGTCGCCCTGCTTGGCACTCTACCTGGCGCTCTCTCCACATCCCCATTGATACCTGCCCAACCTTTTGTGGGATGCTGTGCTGCTATTCTGCACGTTGGTCCTGTTTCCCGCCAGGCCCCGCCAAGCCCAACTTCAATCACCCACCATCACACCCCAACCAGCTGGGAAGACCCACATTCAACCAGGCTTTGCGCCGGAGAATACCACCGTCCGCTTATCTGATGGGCTGCTGTGGTTTCTTCTGCCAGCCGAAAATCACGCACTCTGGCCCTGTGTTCAAGGCAAACTACCCTATCCGGCCACTCCACCGGGGCTTCTCCAAACAACAACCACCACCACCCCCTCCTACTCCATCATTGTCAGGCCACCGGAACGGCTTCCGTGGAAAGAAACACTCAATCCAGTGCATTGGATCCTTCGCCTTACAGTCAACCACTATCAATTAATTCTTCGTGCTCCAGTTGCTCTCTTTGCTAAGTCCTGGCACTTGCCGGCGTGTCGCTTTGCGCACAGCTCCCTTCTCGTGGGTCTGCCCCCCTGGGAACGCCCCTCTCTCTACCAGGCTTGCGGCATAACAAGCCTGCTTGGCAAAAGGGCTTGTGATCAGATAAACTCGCCGAGATTCGGCCTTGCGCTGCATAGCGCAATTTTAAGTCTTGCTTATCAGATCTCCCGTACGCAGCCCATCCCCTCTCTCTTATCAATCTAATCATTTTGATCAGTCTGGTCTCCCAACCCTTCGCCGAGCACGCCTGTCACGATTCCCTGCTCTCATATCTGAGGGCAAGTTTCACTCTTCCCCACTCCATATCTCCTTGTAAATGAGGGTCTAACCTCTCAATCTGAGGATCATGGCCCTTTCGCTCTCCAAATTCCTTATTCCAATAGCTCTGCTCTGCTTTTACGCCCTGCAAAGCCGTGCTGCAACAGTCACCTACAACTTCAATTTGTCCTGGGTTTATGCGAACCCTGATGGCGCACATGTGCGTCCAGTGATTGGGATTAACGGGCAATGGCCTCTCCCCGCCATTATTGCTATGAAGGGTGATCGTGTCATTGTCAACGTCCAGAATTCGCTAGGAAACGAGTCTACCAGTGTGCATTTCCATGGCATCTTCATGAACGGCACCAATGAAATGGATGGCCCTGCCGGAGTCACGCAGTGTGAGATTGCACCTGGCAGCTCCTTCACTTACAACTTCACGGTAGATGCCCTACTAGCAATCATCGGCCATCTGTTAACCATCAGATAGATTGATCAACCGGGTACTTACTGGTATCACTCTCACACGAGATCCCAATACCCAGACGGCCTTCGTGGCCCTCTGATCGTCTATGATCCCGATTCGCCGTTCAAAGGTCACTACGACGATGAGGTCGTTCTTACATTCTCTGACTGGTACCATGACTCAATGCATACGTTGTTGGCCAAATTCATAAGTATCACAAATCCAAGAGGCGCTGAGCCAATACCGAAGTCGTCTCTCATCAATGATACCCAGAACATCAAGGTCCCAGTTCAGGCCGGTAAAACGTACCTCATCCGGATGATCAATGTGGGCGCATTTGCCGGACAATATGTTTGGTTCGAAGGCCATACCATGCGTATTGTTGAAGTAGATGGTGTCTATACCAGTCCTGCCGACGCGAACATGCTGTACATCACTGCGGCACAGAGATACGGCGTGCTCATTACTATGAGAAACGATACTAATTACAATTTTCCGTTTGTAACCCATATGGATGAGGTGCGTGGCTTAACATACCTGATTGAATAACAACTCACAACTAAACAGGATCTTTTCGACAAAGTTCCTAAGGATCTCAATCCCAACGCCACTGGATGGCTTGTTTATAATGATTCCAAGGAACTCCGTCCAGCTTCTATGATAGAGAACTATGATCCCTACGATGATTTCTTCCTGATACCCGAGGACGGCGAGGCGTTGTACAGTAGCTTCGATCATTCAATTACTTTAAATCTCACAATGGACAACCTTGGAGACGGTGCGAATTAGTACGTTAAACATCCATCTACATTAATCTCATGTCAGACTAAAAAATTATTTAGCGCGTTCCTTAATGATGTGACCTATGTAGCTCCCAAGGTCCCAACACTGTATACTGCTCTCTCTACTGGCGGCAACGCCACTAATCCCGTGGTATATGGCGAGAATACGAACTCATTTGTCCTCCAGAAAGGGGACGTGGTGCAGATAATACTCAACAACCAGGATACGGGGAAACACCCTTTCCATCTCCACGGACATAACTTCCAGACGGTTGTGCGGTCGGAGGATGAGGAAGGCGCGTATGTCTCTGATGTCGCTATGCCCTCAGTACCGATGCGAAGAGATACTGTCATGGTGCGGCCGAATGGCAATCTTGTGATCATGTTCCGAGCAGACAACCCAGGTATCTGGCTCTTCCATTGTCACATCGAATGGTAGGTTTATCCGGTCCTTCGCGCCTCTTAAAAGCCTGCTAACCGCCGGCGTAGGCACGTCTCCAGCGGTCTCATGGCCACGATGGTCGAAGCACCGCTCGACCTCCAGAAAATCATCTCGATACCTGAGAACCACTGGCAAGCTTGTAGGGACTCGCACATACCGACACAGGGCAATGCAGCTGGCAACACCGTCAACGTGCTCGATCTGAGCGGCGCCCCCACGAGTCCCTCACCGCTTCCGGCCGGCTTCACCGCCCGGGGCATAGTCGCACTCGTGTTCAGCGTGATCAGTGCTTTCCTGGGTCTCGCGGCCATTGCCTGGTACGGTGCTGCTCCGCTGAGCGCCGCAGAGTTGGAAGCTACCAGGCAGAAAATAGAGGCAGAGGCAGCTGGCATTCGTTAGATTTGCTGACATGCACGGGTGCGGCGCGGGACTGGGAGGAAGGGCCATCGATTGCGAATCTGATACCAGGGTTTTTTTACACTTTCACGTACTTCTAATAGGAGGCCGGGACCACGTTCGCTTGCTTGCCTGAGCGAGCGAGGTTTTCTTATGCATACGTTTCTCGTAGATGATTCTTTCCACGCAGCGAGAACAACATCCCAGTTGTTGCGTCACATATAAAAGTGTTCTTCCAATTCCGACGAACATTGTGAGCGATTATAAATAGAGACCAGGTGATACCTAAGCTATGCAACAAGATTCCCCTCCAGCATATCCGAACTTTTTTTCCAATGGGCCGCTTTCTCATATTTCGTGATCTTTTCATGATAACCGTAAACACGATACCCCAATCGCACCACACGAAAACGCCGCTCAAATGCAGTCATTCCCACCCCCTCCTCTTTTCGAACCGGTAGAAGCAAGCGGTCTAAGATCTCAATAACCCAACTCTCTCCTCGTATGCCTGCCACGCCTCTCTTCGGTACCTCTCCGCCTCGGCCTTCCTGTCCACCGCGTATAGAATCCCCCGCCCTACAATTATGACGTCGCAGCCCTGCTCCAGCACGATCTTCCGCGGCGTGTTATACTGCTGGCCCAGGGCATCGCCCATCTTCTTGGCCTCCTTGCCCGGCGGCGGCAGCTGCACACCGGGGGTCATGGTGATGAAGTTGTCGGCGTCGTCGGCGTTGAGGGAGCGCTGGGCGATGAAGCCGATGACGAAGTCGCGGTGCTGGCGGGCGATGGCGACGCACTGGGCGGTGTAGGCGCCGGTCAGCAGGTGGCCCTCGGAGCTCATCTCGGCCAGCAGCAGCAGCGAGCGCTGGAAGGGCGCGACGCCGAGGCGGTCCAGCAGCGCGGCCGTGTCGGCGCCGTCCTCGTGCTCGATGTCCGGCGTCGGGTGCGGCGAGATGTTCTCCGTCCGCGTCGAGATGGTCGTCGAGATGGACACCACGCTCTGCTTGCGGTCCGCCGCCCGCGCCACGTTCAGCCGGTCCATGTCCGCGGACGTGTCCGATAGCACCGGGCTGTCGGCTTCGTCCGAGTCGACCGAGGGCGTCGGCGATGCACTGATTTCGGTGTGCACGGCGGTGTTGTAGGCTGCTATTGCGCCCGCGGCGGCTTCCTTCAGGGCTGTGACGATACCCGGGCCTGGCAGGATGTGGGCATTGGTGATCTCCGCCCAGCGGACGATGCGTTGCGGGCCGCCGGCGTATTGCTTCTGAACAGTGCCTGTGGAAACACGCAAGTCCCAGTCAGACGGTGTTTGTATGTGTGTGAGAGGGGAGTTTTGAAGCGGTGAAAGGCAGAGAGGTTTCACCCACTCCCAATGTCGGCAAACTTGCGGTCCTCAAAGACCAAGAAGCGCTTCTTCCGTGCTACATCCTGCAGTGCTTTTATTGTTCGGTCGCTGAAGTCGGTCACGATGTCAGCGTGCGTCTTCAGTATGCATATCGAGTCCCCCACTTCCTCGGCGAGCGCGAGGAGTTCTGCTGTGGTTGTTACATCCGCGGAGAGGCAGAGGTTCGTCTTCTTGATGGAGATGAGGCGGAGGAGGTAGGCAGCGAGCGGAGAGACGGTAGGGAGGGCGGCGCGTTCTCTGTAGGAGCGCCTCCAGGACGGATGGCGGGCGGAAGACATAGTGGGAGCTCGGGAGGCGGGTGGGGGTTGAACAAGAGAGGGAGAGAGCAGTGGCGGCGCGAGAATGGCTTGGGAGGAGCAGAGGACTCAAGTACTGTTGTACAGGCGCGTAGGAGAGAGTGGTAGCGTGGGGAGGTCGAGGCCGTTGAGATACAAGATTGCTTCTTCGCGCGGGAGCTCTTCCATGGGCCGCTAACACTAGGGCCATGCGCTGATCTGTCCGACACAATCCTGCCCATAGCCCGCGCTGCCATCCTCCGAGACCCGCCAAAAGCTCCCAAAAGCCCATTCCAGACTGCGTCCTCTACGGGGGCCTCTATGGGGGCCGTCCACCGCGGCCAAGCAACGTGATATCGATTTGCTGGGCAGGGTCAAAACCAAAGGGGAAAACTCTCCGTTCTGGGATCAACGCGCGTTACTGGCGTCCACGCCCAAGAGCAAGGTGTCGGCCCTTCTACAACTCCAATTTGGAAAACTCTCCCGTTCATCATCATGTGAGGGCACCAAAATTCCTCCCAAATCCTCCCTTGGACGCCGCAAACGCCCAGGACGCCTCTCCCTCCTGCAACCTCCCCTTCCCCTGAGAGTCAGTCCACCGCCTCACTGCGTGACTGAATCCACCAACCTTTCTGCCACTTATGCTGGCCACTTCCCCCGATCATCAGCTTTGGTCAACCCAGTTGACCCTCAAATTGCACACAAGCCACGACCCGCCAGACTGGCTTCGAGTGTGACCGGAACGCTCTCCCCAACACTAGCCGTCCAGCCCTAGTCGACCACCTGTGCCTCAGTGCCCTCACTACCGGGACCGCAGCCGTGCTGTCAGAACCGCCCAGGTGCGAAGTGCAGCCCAGGACGCTTAAAGCAGACACTTTCTTGCTTGATGCAGCGAGCAGCCAGTTTAACATGATGCAGCGAGCAGCAAGTTTAACATGATGCAGCTGATGTCGTGGACGACAGAGAGATCGTCACATCACACTTCTCAGCTCGGCTCAGCTCGGCTCAGCAGCTCTTCGATCCAATTCTGAGAACGTTGGCTTTTGAGACACCCGGGCAAATGGCTTTGATTATCCAGTCCAAGTGTGCGGTAGCTTCGCGAGAAGGAATCCTGCTGCCAGCTCATTATTCTTGCCGTGCGTATTAGGGCGCTTCCAGAAAGCGTAACCCGTAACTTGGCTCATCTGTTTCAATTCAATCCATCTCTTCCGATTCGGCCGCGAAGTTATGGACAGCAGTTCCCATACATTGCCGTCGTGTGGTGATAGATTGGGAACATCGGGTATCATCACCATGAGAGTCCCGCCGAAGATACGGTCATACACGGATTCCGTACTTTTGAAAAGAAGTCCCGCCCAAGTGTAGTGCTAGGGGAATTGTAACATGTTGTTTCACACTGGATATACCGCCTTCTTTTACGATGGTGTTCACTTCTAATTAAAACCTAGAATTCTCCGTCCCGCCTATCGCCACGCCTTCTGTGCCAGATCTCAGACCACTGCCGCTGATCTGCATAAGTGTACGGATTCGCCATAGTGTGGCTACGAAGCGTTTGAGCAGTCACAATGCATATGAAAGCGTTCAAGCACGGCTGATGCTTGAAAAGACTTCGGGTAGTTTTCTAAAAAACGCGGCCGGGGGAGGTTGGGAGAACCGATACCTCTTTTCTTTTGTGCATGTCGAAAATCTGACCTGCTCAGTGATCCGCATACTATACGGCACTATCCAGATCACGAGAATCATAGTGCTATTGTGAAGATAGTTATTGGAGAATTATGATGGTGCCAGAGTGCAAAAAAACCACTTTAATTAATCATTCTGAGACTGTGGAGTTATGTTACCGTAGTGCATAGAGGCGCTCTGTTAAGACGGTTCCCATGCCTGAATTAACTGCTGGAAAGCACCCCTCGCAACATCCGACCGAATGTGCTAAACAGAACCACTCCATCTCTTTTAAACATGCCTGCTGTTCTTTATAAAAGCTTCACCTTTGCGTATCCTCATATTTCCTTTTACCTTAAATTAAGTATGTCCTATCACATCCTCACGATGGCGACGGATAACTTTCTAAGTGAATTTAAAACAATAGATTCACTTCACCATTAAACCATTCACGCCAGTCAATCTTCCACTCATCTAAACATGGACTGGGCTTAACATATCTTCACATCCAAAACTTGTCCTTTACAAGTCCTCCTGCACCTCTCATCTATTTCCATCTACCTTTCGCGTCGTAAATACACCTTGGGAGTACTACACCCCTAGCTCGCAATTCAGCGTCTACTCTCCTTGACAAGATGGCTAGCTTCAACGAACGTGAGGCGAAATACATGGCAGCAGCATTCCAATCGCTGAAGAGTCTCCCAAATGTGCGTAACTATTCTACCCAGCAAGTCAATCTCCACCATTACTCTCAAACTCCTGCCACGCATCGAAGTCAACACCAGCTGACATAAACCCCCATAGATTGACTACGCGAAGATGGCGGTCATCCTCGGCATGAGCAAAGGATCCGTCGCTAACGTCATGGGCCCGTTGAAAAAGAAGATCTTTGCCTCAGGCGCGGCCGGTGCTCTTGCATCCACACCTAGGAAGCGGACCCCTAGCAAGGCAAAGATTGTTGCAGACAATTGGAACGGCAACGGTAACGGCGAAACCACCCCAACCCCCACTAGCTACAAGGGTGCAGCACGCAAACGCAAGGCTGATGTAGACGAGGGAGGAGAAGAGTTAGAGCAGTCGCCGAAAAAGCGCGGAGGAAAGAAAGTCAAGCAAGAGATCAAGCAGGAGGTGGTGGATAAGGAATACGGCACCGCTTATGGAAGCGCAACTTCCCAGGTATGGATATAGACTCTCTGCATTTCTTGAAAACACGCTGACATTTTCTACAGGATTATGGGGTCTTTGATGGAGCTGACCTGGTCAGCGAGGAAGATGAGTTCGCCTAGAGGACTCGGTGCTGGACGATGACTGCCTATGAAGATTAGAGGGAAGTTTATCACTTTTAAATTCCGGTATGTTGCACTGGTATGGTCTAGGATGGTGTCTTCTGGGTAGGTAAAATGGGTTGTTGGAACAATTAGACATTAGGAGTTTGGACGGCTCTTCCTTACTTTACAGAGCACTTTGGAGTTTGGATTCTAAGCTCTAAGTTCTGATGCTGTCAGCTAAATCGGCAGGCCTCATGCACAATAAGAAAATTTCCTTTTCACATCCCTTCATGCCCAATAGTACGAATACATGTCCAGCCCGTTAAACGAATCCTTATAACTCCCTCCCTGTCCCTCTCCTCCCGCACCCGCACACACAACCAGCGGCAGGAAATGCTCCGCTCCACCCCGCGGGTGCATCTCATATGCGCCGGGCCACTTCCTCCACTCCTTGACCTTCTCCTCCCGCTCCTCGACCGTCTTCTCCAGCACCGCCTCACCTACCGCCTTACTCCACGCATCGTTGCGCTGCTTGAAGGTCGGATCGCCCGTGATACCGCTGAACATGAGCCGCAGGTTGTGGAAAGACGCGAAGCCGGACCCAACGATAGCGACGTTGGAGTCGCGGAGCGAGGCAAGAGCCCGGCCCATCCCGAAGTGGTCAGCCGGAGACTCGGACTCGAGGACCGAGAGCTGCACGACGGGGACGTCGGCCGCGGGGTTGATGAGCAGCATGGGGATGAACACGCCGTGGTCCCAGCCTGTTTTCCCAATGTCAGCGTTGCTACTCCAGAAAGCTGGGGGGGTTCGCTCGAGCGGGCTCCGCACCTCTGGTCTCGTCCAGCTCGGGCTTCAGCCCCACTTCCTTCAGTGCTGCCGCGACTTCCTTCGCGACCTCGGGCGAGCCTGGCGCATCGTACTTCAGCTTGTAGCTCTCGGGCGGGAAGCCGTAGTAGTCGTAGAACAGCGAGTGTTTGGAGCCGCTGGAGATGGTGGGGTTGCGCTCCGACCAGTGTGCTGTTACTAGCACAATTGCCCGAGGTGCCTCTGGGGTGCCCAGTTTCAGAAGTTCGGGTACTCTGGTTTGGAGGGACTTGACAATGTCCTTATGCACCGGATCGCCGAGCACAGGTAGTGGTCCACCACCATGGGAAATACAGATTACTGGAGCGCGGGTCATGTTAGGAGATGCAGAAGAAGTAAATGGTAACTGTTGGAAATTGTTCCGGAGAAGTGGTGTGGAGATATTGCTCAACGAGGAAACAGTGTCAGCAAACGCAAAAGAAAACGTGCGAAGAGACAGTATCTGGGCTAGAAGGAAAGTGGGTCGTTTTAGATCATGATACATGAATGGAGGCTCTGCTACATAAATCCATGCTACGAGATATATATTACTCGCATAAGGATTTGGTGTAACTGCTACACGAGGCAATCTTTGTAAGAGATGCGGAATCGTTCCATTCTATTGTCCGAGGATTACGGTATTAAGAGGGTGTCTGCGGGACGGCCAAGCTGCCGATTCCCGATCTGGACACCGCCCAAAAAAAGGTCAATGATAATCACGCCCCCTAAATGATACGCATACACACTCTGCCAAAACAGGCTTGGATTATTCCTGGAACATTACATCTATCCCTTAACCCGCTGGCGTCCATCGAGTGTGTGGTTCGTGTGAAACACCAGTACGCGTATACCCTACATAGATCCAATCAATACAATATCATCAGCCATGCCTTCCAATCGTGCTTCCAATGATATAGACCTTGTTCAGCCGACTCAATACAACGTTTAACTAAATCGGGTCGCTAAAAACCCCACCAGAGCCGTGGCCGCTGCTCGATTTTACAACGGCTTCGTATTTCTAATCACGACGATTTAATTGCATTGATCTTATTGGTTGGTTCTTATCGATACCGAATGAACGAATTTCATCGGGTTAAGGGATAATAGTATTGTAACTTCTTAATACTGCTTTTACTACTATTTTTAGTATTCTAAATTAATTAATTAAATTACTGTAAGGTGACAAGCTCTACGCCACTTGGCCACCTGAACAAACTTAAAAGATAAACGAGTATCTGCCGGATACGCTCGTAGAACAATATACACCCTCTCGTCAATTCCGGTGGTTAGCGTGTTTTATTAACCTTCCCTTAACAGCAAAAATACGAGAGGGTGTATAAGCTCGGCAACACGTTACCTAATAGCTATATAGTAGCTTAAAAAGCACCGCGCAAGTTAATTTAAACACTACTACCTTTATTTAACGTCTACGCTTACGCCTAATATATATAGCACTTTATTTAAATACTAATAACTTATAAAGTTAAAGTATCAATATAATATATATTTCATAGAGCTAGCCATAAGGCTAGATTTATATAATATTTAAACTTAAAGCAAAAAAACCTTGGCCTGTTTTAGGGGGGTATATATATCAATTAGGGGATATATACGTCATTTAAGGGGTGTGTAATTATTATTAACCAAAAAATTCGTTTCGAGGGACATGGGGCTCGAACTTGATCCGTTAGTTATGCACTAAATCGGGTTAAATGTCTCCTTACCCCACAACCTTTGGTGGACAGCTAGAACCGAAAACCAACGCGCTACCCTTCATAGAGTTAAAATTAACTTCGTGACGACTTATGTTCGACTTACATTGCGCCAATCCCCCGTCGTTGTCAAAATCGACAGAATTTAGAAGCCTGAAAAAATTAATAACTATATACAGTTTCAATTTTTTACACCATTTACAGGTGGCGTCTCAACTAGGTGCAACAAGTTTTAATAATACAAAATTATTGCAGTAGTGACTGGGAAGTAGGCAATGGAAAATTTTGTTCCCACTCTGATTATTATTTTAAATCCTCGGTTAATCTCATGATTTAATGATCTACACCTAAAATAAGCCAAAGTTAGTCTGCGTTTTGTTTGGCTGCGATGTATCTAAGCTAAACTCCTAAACTGCGCTAGGGATAAAGTTATTTGGTTGTTTATATATTGATATATCGTGCGGGTGCCCCCTGTGCCATAGACGATGCTGGTTAAAAATTGCATAAGATCCTCTACGAGGCAGCCATTTCTAATTCGATACTCAAAGACCACTTACTATTTTAATACCTAAAACTACGGGGAAATTTAGTAAAGACTAGACCTGGCTTTATAGAATAAAATTAGGATATATATTATTAAGTAGCTATAAAAGCGGGTAATATAATCTATTAAACACAATGGTTTATAATATCAATGTAATTTTATTTCTTATCTCCTAAACCCTAACTAAGGAGCCACTCGTTTGTTTATTACTTATCCCTTCGGCTGGTAACTAGGACAAGCTTCTAAGATTTTCGTGGTGTAAGGGTGCGAAGAGACTTCGGGGCAGATTGGAAGGAATAGCATAAATTCTATCTAAATCTAGGAATAGTCCTTGCAGAGAATAAGACGTTGCGAAAAGAAGAGAAAGGAATAACGCAAGAATCTTATAATTGAATAGTCAGGGGTCTTAGCGGTCGATGCGTGCGCACGTGCGCACGCAGTCTTCGACGGACTTCGGTAGAATTCGATTGATTTAGCAGAACCTGGCAGAATTCGGCAGAATACCGTCAAAGCGTCGGGTTTCATCTGTCGAGTGTTTCATCGAGACATTCCTACTGTAACTGGGCTAGTCCCGTTACACATGATAAGAAAGGAAGAGCTTAAACCACTTTCTGGAGCACGTAAACCGTTGGGAATTTTATGATAGTGGTCTTCGAGCTACAAAAAGCGCTTAGAAGGCCCTGTGTGGTTTGGTCTGGTTGAAGGGTCTTTTGGGCTGGCGTGCAACAACCAAATAACCCGTGCAGTACGCTAAAACAACCGTCTTGCTGGTTAACGGTCTGGCAATGTTTGCTCGTGCACTCAATGGAGACTCCACGGAGGGCGGCGACGCGATTTGTCGAAAAGATAGGAAGCTTGGCGCTCACAATGATATGCCGGAGATTTGTAAATATCAGACACTCGCTCATCCAGCCAGAGAGTTTGAGACATGTCGGCATCTAGGCACTGAAATGCTTCAAGTGTAAAGTAGTGAAAAAATATGGATATTTGGTCAACCATATTGAAAAGGTGCGCGGAGTTCTTGATATACACTACGGAGGGTTTTACGCCGGTCCGAAAGAGTGTGATGACATGAAAGGATTGATAGACCAGCCTATCATGAAATAAAAATGTAAGAGACCGCTGATATTGCCAATATGTTCATTCCCAAGTCTACCATATCTACAGAGAACCCCTCAAACTTTCCACGCCTAATCATCATTACTTAAATAAGTATTAACCTTCGTAAACTTCGATCTCGTCTTCCAATAATATCCAAATCACATCGAGAGAATAGAAAGCAGGGCTTCAGCATTAAACATTCTCCAAAAACGAGCGACTGACAAAACATTAGCGGCAACGCTACATAAAACCCCGTGCCAGCCTGGATTTTCAAGCAATGCTAAAGTAGATGCCTGAAAGGAGACTTATGCTGTTGACTAAACAAAAGAGTGTGTCGTGGAAGAAAGGCTAAATTTCCAATCATGCGAAGGGAGGATGCGGTAGGCGAACGCTGGATGCAAAGATGCGGAACGCTGTCAAAATGTGATATGCTATCCATATCGGGTATGCTGGTAGAAAGACACGGCACGTATCCTCTTAGAACGGCAGGTATCTTGCGTTGTATATCAGATGCAATTGAGACAAGAGCGCTAATGTGAACAGACAAAGCTGAATACTGAATTGCAGCCTTAGGAGAAGTTGAGGGATATCAATGAGGATGGTATAGAACACGGAATAGAGTCGATGCATAGAGAATCTGCGTTTCGCAATTTCTTGATCTACGTGAGCCAACACAGCCCCATAAATTCTCAGATGGCGCAATCATGACTACCGGCGATAGGTTGACTTATGAGTAAGCGGTGACTCGTATTGTGGCATGGCTCGGATAGGCTCCCGAATTCTTCCTCCTCTGACAGCCGGTGTCTGACCAGTACAGAAGATACAGACGTATACTGGAGGAAGGTTCTGATTATTCAGACCGACGCAACGTGCATGCAACCACTTGGTGCATGATTCGCATTGTATCATCAACTGGCCGTCATAATCAGTCGAATTGCAGACACAGCGAGTCCCTTCACTTGAGAGGCTGCTACGATCCGTGCTAGGAGTAGCAAGATCTGGATCGGTGATTGTTGATGGAGAGGCATTAAAAGTGTTTGTAAAGGGATCGCATGACATTTGCGGATTGACGCCTGGTTTGGCAAGATCAGCGGAGGCTTGTGCCCAACGTTGATTATGAGCTTTGAGGGTCCCCTGCGCGCTGCGTTCTGTAAATTGACGTTAGACTAATCTTACAATCCCTCGGAATGGTAACTTACCATTTCTTTTCAATCGGCCTTCGACGACCTTCTTCAAAGCACCCTGAGCGTCTCCAGCGGAATCAGAGGGATTTAGAGCTGTTTTATTGGTGCTTTTAGTTGCTTCGCCAAACGATGCACCAAAGCTAGACATGCTATACCTCCTGAAGGGATTACCTGAGGCATTTTGATTGTTGCCCTGATCAAAGTTGCTGCTGGGATGAAGTGTAGTAAAAGAGTTGTTCTCAAAATACATTGAAGAAGGTCTGGGCATCTTGAAAGAGTCCGACCGCTCCACACCACTATCCGCCCTTGCATGCTTTGATGAGCGACGGGTTGGTTGAGGAATATTGAATGATGTGTTTCGGCTGAGGATTGGTTGGTCCGAGTCAGAGTCGCTATCCTCCTCATCCCAGAGACCAGGATACTGTGACCTTAGATCTTTGCGATTATCGTTTTCATCATCCACGGGATCTGTTTCCGTCCTCGCCCGACCTGTCTCATCGATAACAAGGCGAGTCCTAGGGCGGGCTCTTGCAATCTCCGGTATAGAAGTGAGAGAGCCTTGACTTTGCCGTTTTAGGGGTGAAGATCGTCGAGGGATATGGTGACCGGCACTAGAAGCTGATGATCTTGAATCAACTAAGGCAACTTTACCCCTCCTAAAGCCGATGTCTGTGTTGCTGCGTTGTAAATTAGGCCGGGAAAGCCCTTGGACAGACCCGGATGAGGAGGACGTGTTAGTCCGTGAGTGCTGGCTCTTGGCTTGTCTTGCCAATTCCTTCTCTCGATTGGACTCTCGAATTTGGTGTTCGTATGGTTGCCTTCCTTCGTGGCTAACGCCCACATCAGGGAGTCGAGAGCCGAAAGACGTGGTGGCCATTGAGTTTGTCGGGTTGGAGAAACTGAACAGTAAACTAGGGTCAACCCCTGAGGTTGTAGAAATGAAGGAGTTTGGCCGTGAACGAGCAGGTTTGTCTTCCGTATTCATGCTATCCGTCAGGAAAGGGGCGGCTTGGTTGGGAGTCGATAGGCCATTGAGATCATGGTACGCCTGTGGATTTAGTTGATTAGATGGGGAACTAAACGATTGCCATCCTATAGGTACATCGAGTTTGTGAGGAGTGGAACCGAATGGATCAGAAGTAATTGGCATATCAACATCCATCCCATTACCGTTGTTGTTCTGATCCCAGAATAATCGGGATTGTGGGAAAGCTGGTGCTGACATCGGACCGGCATTTGCGAATTGGATCACATCAGGAGAAAATTGCAAGCCAGGAAATTGAAGAGGTGTTTGCGTGTAGAAATCGCTGCCCTGGGCGAGACCAGCGGTAGCAGGCGTTGACAATCTCCCTGGCACTACCGTGGAAGGTGTGTTTAATTCTGCTCCCAAGGCTTGTTGGCTTTTCCTTCTCGAGGAAGAGTCTCTTGTGGGGGGTGGTGTCTGCATTTGTGACGTATCCATAGTATTATCACTCGTAGCTCTTGATGCTGAAAAGACCCTCTGGAGAGCGCCTGAAGCGATTGTTTTAACCGCTAAAGAGTCAGGGGATGATGACAACCTCCGAGACGGCTCTACTGGTGGCAATGGAAGATGGACGTTCGGGGTGAAATGGTTGACATGAAATTCTGGATCTCTAGGGTTATGTCCTTTATAGCTGTAGGAACTTGAGGGTCTCTCTAAAGGCGTCGAATTGAGGAATAGTGGTGTCTGTGCAGGAGTACGATGCCCATTGACCCGCGGCGTGGAGAAAGCGTCGAGGAAGTGAGATTGAAAAACCTCAGATTTAGGAGTCTGGATAGTAGCTTCAGGGAATGTTGCCGATTTCGGGGTGGAGGACGGGCTTGGAAGATGCCAATCCGTAAATCTAGTAGCACATACAGCATGTTAGCTCTGTCTCGATCTCAGGGTCTGCCAAGGAGTCAACAGCCAACGTGTTGTAGAAAAGTAGAACGTGCAAAGTAGGTAGGACGGACTGTATAGATTCCATTTCTCATTCAAAGAACCCTCAGGCAAATCATGAAAACCAGAATTAAGAATGATGAGGGACATGGAGCGCTATGATCATCCCATAACCAGGTTGGGAAGTGTAAAAAGATTTGTTGGGTGACACACAGACAGGAGTCGGTGAAGTCTTACGATGGAGGTGCGTACCCATATATTTGCTGGTCCAAATTCATAGCAGACAGAGACCGAGACTATCTTCTCCCTTCAATTGCCATGCACTCTGATCACTCTACTATAGTATCCTCTCGTAGGCGACTCGGGCAGTTGACTGAATAACTGAAGCGATATCTGTGAAGGAGAAGGTATCTCGATGGAGAGACTTCTCTCAAGATTAGTGTGGGTGAGATGCTTCGAGAGGGCAATGAAGCTTCGGATCGTGGCACGTTGTAGAACACTTTAGGTTGAGTGCTTGGGCGACGTCTGCGCTGTGACTTCGTGGCTGCAGGTGCAGAGCGACGTTGAAATGGTGGGATACCTGCAAATACAGAGGTTTAGAGGTCAGGCCAGATTGGTAGTGTCACTCGAAGGGAATTACGGCAGAATGCGGTGGAGGTTTTTGACGGAACGAGGGTAGTGTCTCCGAGGGTTAAGGTATGGTATGTGCGAGTGCAAGTGCAGTGCAGAGGATTGAACATACCGGCGCCCAGCCAACGTCTCAGCGGATTAAGAATGTTCTCCTGAGCCAGAATGCGGCCGTCTATAGTGAGAGATCAGGTTCCCCCCAAAGGCAGGCTGAAGGAGGCATGCTGGCGGGGATAATGGAGTCGCGAAGTCATTATTGGCAGGGAACGCTAGGTGCAATGGCGATGGCGTCGGCCTTGGCTCCAGCGGAAGAACGGGCATAGATTACTTGTGGGTATGAAAAAGGTACGGGAGCGTTGCTAAGGGCTGAAGGTAAGGCGGGAATTCACTACCTAACCAGCTAACTAAACTAGATAACTAGCCTGCCCCTCCACGCTACAGAAATTACCGTAGGCACCACAGATCTTAGAGTTCCACCGGGAGGCGTGGCAGGCCAATGAGCCGCTTGTCCCTATGCTGCCCTGCTTGTTGGGGCCAGTGGGCACACGACGAACTCCTGAACTACTACCTAAGGACATCCGCCGTGTATGCACTCCTGAGCGGCACGACGAGCTGGTGAGAGCTTTCCAACGTCAACGGCGGCCTAATCTGCTGGATGCAGCAAATGACAATCCTGTTAATGCCGCCGTGCCTGCCAGCTCAGCAGCTGTTAATCTGCGCTCTTATGCCCTGCCGTTCGTCCATGCTCTTCAAGCGAAGTCGCATAACGGAGCCAATGAGGAAACCCAGCTGGGCTCTCCTTCGGCGGAATTGCCGCCTGTTCTCCAAAAGCCAGACAGCTAGGACCGCCGAACGCCTGTGGAGAAGCAGTGCAGGTGTAATGGTCAGCGAAGGGGCTCCATGGCCTCTTTAGCATAAATTGACAGCTGACAAGCTTTGTCTTCTGTACTGTCGTGAGATACGCACGATGCGGTAACCTAGTACTGATCCAGTTGGAGTCTGCTTGTGTAAATTGCAAAAATTCGGTACGAGGTCCATGTACCTTTTGCTGCAAGGTACGCTGATACCCCGTTCCAATTGACGCAGAGCCTGCATTCCAATGGCAAGCCACCGTCGCTCCACAGTCCTGACCAAGGGAGCTGAGCTTCAGGAATCTTACGACAACCCACGCACGCCGGCTCACTCCGGGCGCGTTTAAAAGGAAGAAGCAAAAAATGAGTAACAGATGTACCTTATCAAGCTGAAGCGCTTCTGGTGTGGAGACCACTAGAGAAAGTCATTGAGGACCTTCCTATATTAATATAGACAGCTTAATCGTACTATATGCCATTACAAACCGCACAAGCCATTCACAAGTCATTCACAAAGCCTTATGCACAAATAATTTTGACATTACTCGATATCATAGGTACGAGCGTCACAGGTAACCGACTGTGACGCATTTAAGCCAGGGGATGCTCTTCCTTGCATCTCCCTTGTGGTCCATTTTACTTAATGGGGACCGAAAATTCTCCAAGCTTGAAGCTTTTCTGTGGTTTCGCGGCGGCGGTTAAACTGGCTCTGCGCAAATATTATCGGGCCCAAGCTTGGCTGTTGCCATGAGAATGCTAGAATTTTTCATGCTATATATCCGTGTCAAACGTGCCGTGCGTCCAAGAACCCGAAGTCCCCACCCAACGCCGAGCTACTATGCAAATATTAAGTACCCCAACCCGAAGTCCATCCGTTTCGCATAATCATATACAAGAAAGCATAGAAACCAATAATTTTCCTTAAACAGTGGGACGAACAATCACTGGTTCCTGCTGGTAAGAAAGGTCCGAGACAACAGACAATTCATCCTCGTTTCTTCGACCGAATCGTCGTCTTGTTGGCTCTGAGAATTCTGATATCGCATCATCGTGCGGATCGGCAAATGGTGATCGGGGTATTTGCCCATGCGCTGCCATAAGATTTGTCTCCGACAACGCAGCCGGGGGTGTTTGCCGTAAGCTTGTGTTGCGAGAGATCGTAGCTGCTATGCTTCGAGGTCGATAAGGTGGAGGTGCTTCATCATGTGGGTCCGACTGGTCAACAAAGGGATTATTTGTTCCAGTGGTATCATGCATGGAGACTACGTCAGAGGTGTCGATGCCAGTATAATAAGCTCCATTCGAGCCTGAAACAATGGGACCTAGGATGACTGGTTGAGGTGTGACTAGAGATCCTGCCGGAGGGGATAGAACTGGAGGAACAACGTAGTGAGGTCGCGGGTAATTGCCACTGGTTTGCGTCTTTTCTCGCACTTGAACTCGTGCTTTCTGACGACGGCGTCTACGGAGATAGAAGAATAGGATAACTCCAAGGATTGCCATGGAAATGAGTGGCAGAAGGACGGCAGCCACAATCCGAATTGTGGTGAGTGGACGAGAGCCATCGCCGGATTTTGCAGACGTTGGTGAGTTTGGTCTGTTCACCACACCTGCACTTCCAGTAGACGTCGGCGAGGCCCCGCCGCTTCCATAACTCTGTTGAGCAGTTGTCGTAGGTACAAGAGGCCGAGTAGATGTATCAACACTGTGCTTGCTCGTGGGCGGTGACGATAGAGTAGGAGAAGAGCCACTAGTAGATGGTGTGCTTGAATAGTATGGGAGACTCAACGGCGAAAACATGTTGTTTGAACTCTCGGGGCTTGAACTCTCGTGGATTACTGATGGCAGCCAGCTCCGGTTTTCCTTTTCTGATTTCCATGGATCATCATCGTGGGTATTACGGTTTGCAACACGATAGATCATGGAGGAAGGAGTTGAGGGCTATGGTCGGATATTTGGGGGAAATAAGGATTTGGCGGGAGATCAGCTGTCAGACACACAACAAGGGCGCGTCGGACTTCGAAGTTGAAATCCGCGTCCGGAGGGCAGTGTTAAGAGTTTTGAGAGGCTGTGTGCAGCGAGTCTAACTATATTCACCATGTTGTCAGCCTTCTCTTTTCATAATCGGATGGTAGTGGTGCGACGGAGGGCTTCTGCTGCAGACGGTGGGGCCGAATCGCGGAACTCACCAGAATGACGTTTGGCAAGCGGTCACGTATCGATAAACAGTTGCTAGCGTGTTAGACGATAAGCGGCACAGCGAATTTCTGAGAGGCCACAGTCGGCGAAGGTGTGGTTGAGGGTTGAGGTCGTGGTAGGCAAGATTGATGGAGAGAACAGCACCAAGGTGGCATCCTGCACGCTGCCCAGCAACAGGTCGAAGCCCCGAGTTGAAGGTACATTTCGACGGATTTCTGACACAGCCTCAAAGACCGCAGGAGAGCGAAACACCCCACTCGCTTGGAGTTGATATTTTCAGCTGCGCCTTGGGCTGTTGATCAGAGCTTAGCTCTTTGGTCGCCTCTCAAGGATCCGGTTCAATCAAATAAAGCTAACTATTACCCCCTCAAACCGGCCAGCATCAGCACCTTGTATAATATTACTGCAATTTATGACGTTCACACCCCAGGGAAGGGATGACATGGCAGGTGAAGCTGACACCACAATCGACTGCAGATCGCTCCTCTAGGCTTCTGCAACACCATCCGATGTGCTGGGAGTCTGGATAAATTGGCGCTGCCTTAGTGCCCAAAAAGTCCTACCATAATCACTAACCGGGCCTCCGAATAAGAGCATTTGGCAGATTTTCCAGCCAATCAAAATTGAATTTTCATAATTTCGGAATCCGATCCGCCAAAGCCCTACCGCCCATTAAATGACTAGTACGGTCGACCTATGGTTTACCTGATCTCGTCCTTTTATTAAGTTATAGAGCCCATTATTCATATGGAGGCTTATACGAGTTATCCTTGGGCTGTTGTAAGTAGAACTGTTACCTGGATGGTTGAAACTGTATGCAATTCGGATCCATCTAACCTTGATATCGAGGTGTGCACTGAGTAACCACACAGCCGAAGCTACATCAGTAGTGTGGTGGGTCAGATGGAACAATCTTACACTCCCACTATGGAGGAAGAGAAAGTGAGGCGCAATCTGCTTAATCGTAGTCACACCACAAGCACTTTGGAGGGATGTTAGATACTTTCAAGATAGAAGTCAAAAACACTTTCTTAAGCAAAGGCAGGCGAAATAATCTACCCCGATTCTTTGTATACTGTTGCAAAGGACTTGGAGGTACCATTGCGCATGAATAGAAGAGTTGGCCGACATTATTCTAAAGTAGCAAAAGCTAAATGACTCGTGATTTAAGGTAAATACAAATGGGCTGATTTAGGAAGTATTCTTCCGCATCGAAGGATGACTAGAATCCCTTACGTGATAATTCTTCAAAAGAAAACATACCAAGGCAGGTTGGATAAAAATATATAACCGACAACATAACGCCACTAGTTCTCACAAGATAGGTAGCAAATAAAAAAAATGTCTCAAGCGGTCTTCGATGAGATATCATTCCATCCAGACCGTCTAGCGTAGCATGCTATTGTTGATGATATGGAGTAACGGCTTGATGATTGTAGTTCGTCCCCAGATAATTTATGGGCATTTTTGTAGAATTCCGGGTTCTGATGTTAGGGGTCGTTCGGTTGCAATCTGACGCTTTTGAATCTGAACTGAAAGTCCGGCAGAAAGAACGCGTTCCTTCCCGATTTGACACGCGTCTGTGGCTCTACGGGTTGCACGGACGTGTGCAATCTG
>Ga0307507_10004122_pt1 | contig 26442 bp, 8 predicted proteins | sample 7_EM_MG_FD_207223 | JGI IMG/M metagenome (GOLD analysis project Ga0307507, IMG submission 207223) | Populus trichocarpa ectomycorrhiza microbial communities from riparian zone in the Pacific Northwest, United States - 7_EM | ecosystem: Host-associated > Plants > Roots > Unclassified | place...
TATACGATACCCCCTTTTACCTCCTTCTCCTCTTCATACCACAATGTAGTTATTCAGCCTATTAGCATTATAGCACTGTGACAGTTTGTGGTATCTCCTCTTGCGCCCCGCCGCGATCTTTATTCTCCCCAGTCTACTGTCTCTATTTTCCCAGTATAATCGCGACCCGGCGCGACCAACAATACCGTACCACAGTCCCAGATAATCTTAGTACAGTTCCAGATAATCTTAGTATTGTCCTAGACAATCTCAGCATTATAGCCAGCCTTATAGATTTTAATTACCCGGCCTAGATCCCCTAAAATAGGTGACCAGAATACCCCGTCGGCGAACACACGCGAAGCGCTCGCCCGCCTCTTCGATACCTCCTACACCAACATTGCCTGGATAATTAGGAGTGGTCTAGAGTACCCCAAGGACCTTAATATGGTAGAAACATTTCAGCACCTCTCTATATATACAACCTTTTTAACTAGCGTCAAGAGCGGTCTCCAAACAGTCTATAATAAAGGCCGGACTATAAAGTCCCAACTTAAAGAAGCTCAGCATAGAATCAACTCCCTTAAGACACTTGAACTATGTATAAAACAATATAAACAGCAAGCTTCGGTATATACTAAGACTATACAAAGCCTAAGCTCTCAAATCACTACACTTACTTAAACTATTGCCGATAAGAACACCGCTACTAGCTCTCCTCCCCTAGCTAAGCCCTATAGAAAAAAGCGTAAAGCAAAAAACCCTACCCTATTTGATGGCAAGGGATCGCCAACTAAAAAATAAGAAAAATTTAAAATATGGGAAATAAAGATCTAAGGCATTTTCTATAGAGATGCAAAGTGCTTTAAGACCCTAATAGATAAAGTCCTCTATATATCAGACATACTAATAGATAAGGCTTATGACTATATTAAGCATGGCCTTAATATGCTATGCATATACCCAAACAACCTAAGCAAATAGGCCTTCTCTAACCAAGAGTCTATGTTTATGTATATAAAGAAGCACTATAAGACCATGGATACAACCTAAGCAGCTAAGAATAAATTAGACACCTTAAGCTAAGGTAAGCGTAATTACTGGTCCTAGAAAGCAGAGCTTAATAAGTTAATAATTAAAGCAAATAAGACCGAGGAACAAAAGGTGGATCTGCTTAGGAAGAATATTTTGTCTAAGATAAAGGACTTAGCCCTTACCCTTAGCCGTAAAATTGACGATGCTGACTATAAGGGCTGGAGTGAGCAAATGGACGTGTTCGCTTATAACCTACAGAACTACGCCTACCATACTAAGCTGAATACCGCTAAGCTAAGTACCGCTAGCGGCTATTGACCTACACTACCTAACAATAATACCTTAGCACTAGCACTATAGAATAACCTAATAGACCTTAACGCCGTCAAATTTGGTAGTAGTAGTAGTAGCCTCCCTAACAACGTCTAAAGATATTATATGGATAATAGACTCTGCCTAGCATATAGTCAACCTGGCTACTGGAAAGATGCTTATAACCCTAAAATAAACCTAAATCCCCTTTTAATGCCACCACGCTAACCCCTTTCTAGCCGCGGCGGATTCTTTAGCAGAGGGATTAGTAACTAAAGCAACAACTATAGATAGGGACGTGGGTTTGGACACAGAGACCCACCCCTACAATTCCCTTCCCTAATACAGCCCTAGCCGATGGTCCCGTATATAAACTACGGATAAGTGCTCCGTGCCGCTACTAACTATAAGACCGGCTATGTCCTTAGCGAAGTACCCCCTAGCATATATACACCGTTGGAGACCAATATATTAGGATATACTAGCTAAGACTATAGTTACTAGCCAAGCCCCACGATCTAGTTATTAAAAGACTAACCCTTGGACTAAGTCGCCTCTAAGGGTTAGAACTATATAGGGAGGAGGATAAAAGGATTAGATTTATGCTACTAGATTAGTTAGACCTTATTCTAAGCTAGCTGCTACTTAACCTTAGAATAGCAAATAATAATAGGAATGCCATCCTTATTCAGACCTACCTTTCCTTACTACGCAACCCACTCCTACAAGTTTTTATTAAAATAGTAAGCCTTGTTAACAGTGGTAGTACAGCACTAGCGTTTGCAGACAAAGACTCGCTTATAAAAAAGCATAATATTATAACAAAAAGACTCCTAGTCCTAAAACCACTCCGCCTTACTAATGGACTCCTATCTAGCTTTATTACCCACTACTTTACAGCAAGAATGATAATTAGCTACTATACAGAATCCATACTCTTCTATATTATGAAGTTATCACCCTTAACACTAGTAATTCTTAGAATGCCCTAGCTTAAAAAGCATAACCTAAAACCAGACTTCCCTACTCTAGAGCTTAAGTTCAACTCTAATTACTATGCCTATAACTGCCTCCTATAGTATATTCCTGACTATAACCGAGTAGCACCACGCGGACGCATTGCACGGCTAACGCTTAGATACCGTTAGCTGATAGTAAAAGAGGTGCCTAATACTGGTGAGCCAATATACGCAGTAAATAAAGTAGAGATTCTGGAAGACTAAACTACTGCCCTATTCCCGAAAAAACAAATACTGCTAGAACTATAAGTCCCCTATATATACCCGCTTAACCTAGGTCAGCTAATAAGACACCTAACTTTAAGTTATTTACCGTATATATATGTGACCGCATATATAACAGCCAAGGGCGTTATAGCTAAGACCGAAACTAGAGCAATTAAGACCTCCCCCCTATAACGCCTAACCTTACACCCGTCTCCCGCGCGTACTATATAGGGCCGCCGCCTCGTTTCCGCCCCCCTGGGCCAACCGAGCCGTGCCAGCCTAGCCGTAGTACTAGAGAACCAGACACGCCCTAACCTGGACGACATTAAATACACTTATGCCGTTAATTTTACCCAGTTCTATAAACAAAAAGGCGTAAAGGTAATGAGGATCTATATAGCGGAGCTAGTAGAACTAGTTAAATAAAAAGAACACTAATAGCTGCTTAAGGAGCTACCTATAGGCCTAATAGAAGTACCGAACCTGTTAGAAAGGTCTTTCCGCCGGCTAATAGAAGGTGACTATACAATGGAGGAAGCCTATAAAGCGCTACCCCCTTATTTCTATAACTTCCTTAAGATAAACCTAATAACCAAGTCCGAGTTTCTACGCCGGAAGATAGTTAATACTAATATTAAGAAATTCCTAAAAGGCAAACCAGGATTAACCTATAAGGATATTTTGTAACGCTTACCAAAAGAGTTTTATAAATATATTGAACACTTTTTCCCTAAGAACGCAGACAAGCTGCCCCCTTACTAACCATGGGACCACAAAATTGAGATTATACCAGGAAAGCAGGCCCTATACTATAAAAACAGACCACTCTCACCCGCTAAACTTAGCTGTGTAAAGAAGTGGATTGATAAGATACTAGATAAGGGTTTTATCCGCGAATTGACCTTACTAGCCGCCGTACCACTTCTCCTTGCAGTAAAACCTAGTGGTAGTATACGAATCTGCTATAACTACCAAGGCCTAAACACAGTTACTATTAAGAACCAATACCTACTGCTACTAGTCTGCGAGACACTTAACGCACTCTATAGTGCTAAGTACTTTACTAAGCTTAATGTAATTGCTACATTTAACCGGATCTGGATTGCGGAAGGCTATAAGTGGCTTACAGGATTTATTACCCGGTTTGGACTCTATAAGATACTAGTTACACTGTTTAGTCTCTATAACGCGCCCACTACGTTCCAAAACTATATTAACTATGTTTTACATAACGCCCTTAACAACTACTGCACTGTATATCTTAATAATGTCCTTATCTTCTTAAAAACACGCGCCAAGCATATGAAATATATAAATGAAATTATCCAGAGACTTAGTAATGCTGGACTCTAGATTAATATTAATAAGTCTAAGTTTTATGCTACCAAAACAAAATACCTTGGCTTAATTATCTTAACTAACGGCATGACCATGGACCCTAAGAAGGTGCAGGCCTTACAGAAATGGAAGGACCCGACATTAGTTAAGGAACTACAGCAATTTCTTAGCTTTGCGAACTTCTATTAATGATTCATTTAAGGCTATTTTAAGGTAGTTGAGCCTATAACTAGGCTACTGAAAAAGAGCATTAGCTGGTTATGGGGCCTTAATTAAGCATAGGCATTCCAGACCCTAAAAACAGCGTTCACTACAGTACCGGTCCTAGCGTATTACGACTATATAAAGAAGACTGTGGTAGAGACAGACGCTTCAAACTAGGCTTTAGGTGGAGTGCTCTATCAAGCTAATAAAAGTAATAAGCTTAAGCCAGTCGCATTCTTCTCTGCTAAGCACTTAGCCCCTAAATGCAACTATAAAATATATAATAAGGAGCTCCTGGCAATCGTTAAGGCACTAGAAGAATGGCGTCCCGAACTATAAGGAACTAAGTAGCTATTTGAAATTATTACGGACTATAAGAACCTCCAGACCTTTATAATAACGAAACAACTAAACTAGTGCTAAGTCCGCTAGGCTGAGTTCCTTTCCTAATTTAACTTTATTATTACCTATAGGCCTAGCACTAAAGCTATAATCCTGGACGCTCTTAGCCACCTCCTAGGCGTTATACCTACTAATGCTGATGACGAATGTCTATGACACTAAGACCGCGTTGTCTTACCACTAAAGAAAGTCGACCTTACTATCCTAGAAGAACTACTGAGCGAATCCTAAGACTAGGGTATTGAAGACTTTATCGCAGTAATAGACCCAGAGCCTAAGAAAAAAAACCTTAAGGAGCTTATTAAGAATGCCTATAAAGAGAACAAACTCGCTAGGAATATATTAGCTGCGCTACGTAAATAGGAAGACCGTAAAGCACGCTATTGGCCTAAGCAGATTAGGAAGCTGCTCCGCTATAATAAATCTAAATGTTTAATTGTTGACGGCCTAATCTACTATAGGAATTAAGTATTTGTCCCTAATTTACCTAAACTCCAACTAGAAGTTGTACACTGCATATATAGTTCGGGCCCTACGGGTTACCCGGGCCGCGTTAAGACACTAGACCTCCTTAATCAAACGTATTAGTGGCCAGGTATTTTACAGTTCATGGCTACCTTTATAAAAGACTGCGCTTTCTACTTCCGCATAAAGACCCTACACTTAGCACCGCCCGGTTTTCTAAAACCACTAGAACTACCAGTCCGCCTATAGACCGATATCTCCATTGACCACGTCGTCGACTTGCCTAAGTGCCTTCGTAACGGCAAAATATATAGATATATCTTTGTCGTTGTTAACCACCTAATAAAGATAAGACACTTTATTCCTATTACTAGCCTAGATACTAAGGAGCTTATTAAAGCATTTATCTATACCGTCTATAAGTTATATAGCGCCCCAAATACTATCGTTTCTAATAGAGGCTCTTTATTTATTTCTGACTTCTAGCGTCGCCTAAACTAGCGCCTAAAGGTAACCCTAAGCCCCAGCTCCACATGGCACCCTAAAACGGATGGTTAAACCGAGATTATTAATATAGCAATAAATAAGTACCTACGCGCCTTTGTGAGCTTCACCTAAGACAACTAGGTAGATTGGCTCCCCCTTACTAAGTTTACCACAAATAACTAGGTTAATAAGACCACGGGAATCTCACCATTCTTTACTAACTATGGCTACAACCCATGTCTAGGCGTTGAACTAGCAGGCCCCTAGCCATTAGCCCTGTCTGTATATGTAAAGAAGGAGTACCTATAAGCTAATACTATTACTAACCGCTTCGAGCGCATTTTAACCTAGCTTAAAGCCCTAGCTCGTATCTCCTAGCGATAATATAAAGACAACGCTAATATAAAACGAGATGAAGGTACAATATTTAAAAAGGATGATATAGTTATAGTTAGCCTTGAAAATATAAAGACCAACCGGCCTAAGAGGAAGTGGGATAATAGCTAGGACGGACCCTAGCCCGTCCTAGCTACCTATAGAGGAGCAGTCGTAGTTGACCTCCTGGACTATATCCGTGTTAATAAGTCTTTCCACACTTTAAAAATCCGCCTCTGGTTCCCTAAAGAGATCTCTAGTCAAGTACGCATTAATAAAGAGGAACGTTATAATGTCATAGGCAGGATAGCCGAAAGGGATAATGACGGCAATATTACAGACAAGTGGGAATTTAAAAAGATCTTTAATGTATATAATAAACAAATAGACGAGCATGGCTTAACATACTGTATTAAATGGAAATATTATAATGAGAAAACTTAGGAACCCAAAAAATCCCTAAAAGGGTGCAAGCGCATACTACTAAAGTTCCATAAACAACACCCTAAGAAGCCAGGACCCCCAGACTGGGTATAAGATAAGGGAGAGCCACGCCAAGGCCGTAGCCAACCACGAAGGTAATTTGTGGTGGTTGAGATCTCATAGAACTTCGACCGCCGGTTGAAGTTGTTTAATTGGTCAGTTTTTTGCCAAGAAGCGCCACGCGGTGGCGGTATGGAGTTCTACTAATTTTATTTATTAAGCTAACCAATTAAGATTTTCTATGCCCGGCATGGAAAATCGCTATTGGCTTGGTTAAGGGCGGTGAGCAGAAGCGACATCTTTGCAGCGAAAATAGGTTACTTGTTTGGTTTAGGGACCAAACCTTCTGGGGAGGGGAGTACTATCACGGCACTGTCCTGACACATACTGTCTTGTACTGTCTCGTACTGTTTCCTACTGTTGGCTAGCCCACCACTAGCGCCTTGGCGGCTGCCCCTACTACTTGTATACGATACCCCCTTTTACCTCCTTCTCCTCTTCATACCACAATGTAGTTATTCAGCCTATTAGCATTATAGCACTGTGACAGTTGCTGATTATATATAGGCTTATTAAGTCACCTATAAGCGGAGCCAGGAGGATCGCACCTTATTCTAGGCTACGATTTCGCAGTTTACCGTTAATTAGTTAGTATTTATAGACGAATCTAGAGCTAATTTAAAAATAGGCATATAAAAGGCGTCTTAGTCACTAAGAGGAGTTACACCAGTTCTACATACACTATACAATTGTGGTAAGTAGTAAGTCAATATACTACCTGCGTACACCGTTAACGGCGTACTAGTATCGTTAGTATATACTAGCTTAACAAATTTAGAGGGTTATAACTACTAGATTAAGCACGCCCTTCTACCTTATTATAATCCTTATCCAGCACTAAGATTAGTAGTTGTTATAGATAACGCAAGCTTCCATTACTTAGCTTATATTCACCCTCTCTTTAAGCAAGCTAGTATAAAGCTCGTATACCTGCCCGTGTACTCGCCCGATCTAAATCTAATTAAGGAGTTCTTTAGTAAGCTAAAGGAGTTCATTTAACAACACTTTATTTTATGGAGGGAGGCGCCAGAGTAATAGGGTAATTGCTTTAATAGCTTTCTAAGTTAGTATATAGAGATTATAGGAAATAAATCTAAGAGCGTAAGAGCTTATTTCCGCTATAGCGGGTATATTAGGAGGGAAGGGTGAGATTATATAATATTATAGGGTGTTGTTATTATATAAAGGATGGAGTAGCTACACTTCTAAGCTTACAATATTTAATTTATATAAGGATTACTGCTAAAGAGTATATTATAACAGATACCTACAAGTAGGCGTATATTAAAGTTAAAAATCTACTACTGGCCAAGCTTAAGGCTCTTAAGATTACCACTAAGTACGGCCCTTAAGCTCCTCCACTCCTTAATATCTACTTATAATTTCTTAGCAACGGCCTCTAGAACGCCTGCCTCAATTATTACCTTAATTGGCGTCTTTCCTTACTTATCTGGCTTTTGCTCTCTAATTATCTTTAAATCCCACCGCTTAGTAAAAGTAACTTAGTAGGTGGCTTTGATATCTTCCTTCCAGGCCTCTAAGTCCTCTACCGCCTTCTTATGCTACTTAGAATACTCTTACAAATCTGCGAGCTAATTAACGCCTTAAGGACGCGGTAAAGGAGCAATTAGTAATAACTTTAAGCCTAAAAGCAAGGCTGCTAGAGGTGTAGATGGGCGCCTATAGTAACTGCTAATTGGGTTAATATAGAACTAATTTATAATACCTGGAGTACTTAGTGTAGAGGCCTTAGAGGTAAGCTATTCCTTCTTCTTATTACCCATCTTCCTCTTTAAAAGCTTCTGCATTAAGCTAACCGGAGAAGTATGTTTAGTAGTAAGGCCTTAATCGATTGCCTAATCCCATTCTCTTATATCCTCCTATATTAGCTTATAGTTAACTTACTAATATACCCAGCACTAGTTACTACCGCAGTTCTTGCGATATTACTATTATTAAGATACTTTTATAAAGCTTATTTTAGGAATTATAGAGGAAGCAGTAATATTACTATCTGTAGGTTATAACATTATTAGTAGAGAGCTCTGTAAGGATTTTAGAGCTAATTATAAAGCCAATTGTAATACTATAGAAGAACGGGCAGGAGCATAAGCAGCTTGCTACTTAATTGTCTTAATATATTCTAAAGCGAGTTTAACTTTAAGCTGCTTAATTAAGCCGTTATTGCAATTGTAACACCCTTTCGCTATCCTTAAGAGTTCTTCTTTGGAATTAAGCCAATTAATTATACGGCTTGGGTCAAGTTAGAACATAGATTTGGTGGAGTTTGATTGCCTAGTAAGCTTCACGGTAGTATTGCACGACTTCCTTTAGAAAGTATAGCCAGCGAACTTCTACTACAAAGCCTTATTAATTCTACAAAGAATTTCGCGATTGTACATTACTAAGAGGCTAAGGCGAGCCTTAGGAAATATATGAGCCAATATAGGAGTTGAGCGACTTGGCTTTATAACCTTTGCTGACATAAGTAGGCGATATTTAAAGAAGGAGCCTCTGTCTAAAGGCTTCACCATATTTTCCTCCTGCTCTGTTTGAAGCCTTAGAGCCTCCTCCTCCTCCTCCTCCTCATTATCTACCAAAACTTTAGATGTTGGAGTCTCTGATAATTAACGCCTCTTAGTATACTGTTGACCTTATAATATAGGGGGAGCTATATTTAGATGCTACGGAGCTCTTACTATATTCTATTCCTATAGTAGATAAAAGTGTTAAACTTCCTTATTGTTATACTCTTTAGCAGCCACCAGATCGCTTAGGATTTTATTAAGCTTATCTGTAGCAAAATTAACAGCCTGTTGTAATATATGCGGGGTGTTATAGTTAAGCTGCATATTAAGTTGGCTACTGTATGTGGGTGGAAGATTTATGACCGTACTGTAAGCTTTGCAGTGTGCGAGAATTGAGTGAACGACTTGATTGTAAATCTATGGAAATCAGGCGTAATATATACATAAGATTGAGTACAGGCAACAGAGACAGGTAGTAAGAAATACGAGATATACGAGGGTAGTGCTGACGCTGTCTTGGAGCCTTCCAGGCTGCAGTCTTATGGCTCGGCCAGTATCGGTAGTCTGTTACACGTACTTATACTTAAGCTCTGTATAAAAGGAGGTAGACGACCGATTGCTGAGGGAGGCGGTACTGGTGACAATTGAAATCGCTGAGTAGGTGGGCGACTAGAGGGACTACCTGCAGAGGCTGGAGTAGGGCGTTTGGAGCTTATATTGATAAGAGAAAGAAGCTTTGTAACACCACAATCTGGAATAGATATTACGACTTTTGGTGAGGGAGAGGAGTTCAGAATAGCTTTAAAATCGAGCTTAGAGCTCCGAATTCGAGGTGGGCCGTGGCTCAAGCCCTGGCCACGTACTACACCCCTTCCTGCTAGCTTTATATACTAATTTAGCTACAGACGAAGCGAAATTAGGTGTGTACTGCGCGCGCACACGGGGGGGGGGGACGCCGGAGCTCGTACAGGCTGTACACCCACTTAGTAGAGCCAATCTTTTAGTCCTATTATTCCTATTCTTAAGAGGGTTGCTATTATATTTTCCGCTTTTGTTAGGCCTTCTTAGAGCCCTTAGGTATTTACCCCCCATAGTATTAACTATGCTACAGCTTAGGTTCCTCTTGCCTAAGATAGCCTCTATACCTTTAACTCCTATACACCTCTCTAGTGTTGGTCTAACTAGTATTATATTACGGTAGATAGTTTTCTAGTGCTTTTTTATACTCTACTTTAGCTCCTTTTTCTCTCTTGCTATTATCTTTACTAATCTCTTACGCGTCTCCCTTCCTCCTCTATATGGGCCTAGGCCCTAATAGAGCACTATTCTTCTTCTGCTTTCTTTACCTATTTCTCTAATATATCTTCCCTACTTTGGGGTTGTTAGTTTGTTCTCCTGCGGGGCACCCTAAGGTCACTCTATAGTTTGTTTAGGCGTGTCTTAATATACTTTATAATATTAGAGTTGTGCTCCCTTTGCACCCTTTATATTGCAGCGGCTTTAATATATAATTATAGGGGGGGGATATTAGCTTCCTTCTTAAGCAGTGCTGTGGCCGTTCGCTTATACCCGCCTGTTATACTCCAGAGACAAGCTATTTGGACCTTTTAGAGTGGTTTAAGGAGTGGTTTAAGGGGGCCTTTCTCGGATTCTCCTATGGCCCAAATACTGGATCTATATATTATAGTTGGCCGGATAACTGCTATATATAGTAGGCGTGACCTCTGGAAGCATGGACCCTATATAGAATTAACAATCCTAGATATTGCGATGTACTATACTTAGCCCTTATGGGCCGCTTATAACGTATATACGCTCTACTAAAGCTTGCTGTCTACCCATACTCCTAATATCCTTAGGCCTTAAACTAGTTGACCCCTAAAGCCTTAAATATAAATTACATGCTAGAGATCTGCAGATTGGTTGCGTTTTCTTATAAAGTAGATTAGCTGGTATTTCTCTAGTAAGAATTAGACTCTATGTCATCTTGCCCATTCTATATAGGTATTATAGGCTTTCTCTAGTATTCTGCAATTCTCTGCGGCTATTGGGCCGTATATAATTAGGTTTGTGTTATTAACAAAGCCTATCTCCTAGGTCGCCCCTTCCTTAAAGAAGTTAAGTAGGTTGCTTATAAAGAAAAGGAAAAGTATAGGCGAGAGGGGTGATCCTTATAGTATTCCTGTTATGACTATAATAGGGGGGCTCTAGTATCCGCTAAAGACTAGTAATATTTCTTTCTAGCCTGTAAACCCTTAAACAAATTATATAATCTATTCTGGAAAGCCCTTTGCCCTAAGGATATATAGAAGGCGCTTATAGGGTACATTATTATAGGCACCACTAATATTTAAGCTAAGCATTAATACTACAAAGTCCCTTCGCATCGCCTATATAGACTTAATAGTGGTAGCGAGTAGCGTAAGTGTTAATAGTGTTAAGCGGTTCTTTCTTGCCCCTATTTAACTTTGTAGTAATAGGGCGTGTTCCTTAGCCATATCTACTATATGGTCCGCTATTACCCTTTCTAAGATTTTGCTAAGGGTGTTTTCTAAGGCAATAGGGCAGTAGCTTCCTAGGATTAAGTAATCTGCTTTACCTTCTTTTTATAGGATAATTGTCGTTATAGATCTTCTAAGTTGCGGGTAGTAGCCTATAGTAAAGCATACTTTGGCTATATCTACAAGCTAAAGTGCTATAAGTAGTCCACAGGTTTTTAAGGCCTTATTTAGAATTCCATCTAGTCCTAGTACTATATTATTTAAAAGGCGGCTAATAGTTCTAGCTATTTCCTCTATTATTATATTGCTGTTAACCCACAGGTGAGTTACTAGTGTTTTACCCGTAATGTTACTAAGGTCTGCTAGAGCCGGTTAGGGGAAGAACCTTTCTATAAGGATCTTTACCTTCTTATTATTGTTATTAGTGGCCTATGTTTCCCCTGCTCTTTATAGGGGTAGTAGGTATAGGTCTTCTGCTAGGCGCCCTGCCTTTTTCTTTAACTATTTTGCTATGGCCCAAAGGCCCTTGTTATGGGGGAGGCTCGGGTTAGAAGCGTACTTATTTATAAACTGTCTCCAGTTATTCCTTGCTTCTTTTTTTAGGGTATTCTTTAACTAGTTTTTTATGTCTTTATATTATCTCTTATCTTTAGAGTTATAGCTGCTTATATATTTCCTTCTTACTTATTATTGGCTAGTAATAAGAACCGCGTATTATACAGACCATACATGTTATATATAGGGGCCCGGTTTTAAGACCAGGTAGTGCTCTTCTAGCCTATTTTTAATCGCTGCCTAGATCCTTTTTAGTCTTTGGTTAATTTTCTTAGGGGTAGCTAATAAGCCTTGCTTGTTTAATATTAGGTGGATTTCTTCTAGGTCTTAAAGTTATTGTTTAACTGTATTAAGGAAACTGTTTATCTTAAGCTTCCTTATTGCGTATCTTTTATTATTTAGTTGCGCCTTAATATCCAGATCTAGTTGTATCTAGATAGGGATATAGTCTAAGGCAAGTGCCTATTCTTCTTTAGGGTTGCACCTTTCAAGTCTCTAGTATAGGCCTTTATCTATAAATATAAAGTTAATTATACTTCTAGCGGTGCCTTATTGCCATATAATTGCTCCTAGGGGGGTAGCTAGCTTAAGGCCCTAGATATCTATAGCTCTTAGTAGGCACTCTACCTGTTAGTTAGCAGCAATATAGATACCTTCCTACCATAGGTAGTAGAGGTTTATGTCTCCTAATAGAATAAACTCTGTGCCTTTGGTTTCCAGTAAGCTTATTACTAATATAATATTCTCTGTTTGTGGGACGCCTTTAACCCTAGGGTAATATACATTAATAATTTATACCGGTCCCCTATATATCTGGATTATTATAACTGTAATATCTAGGTTAATTGCCTGCTATGACCATAAGGACAGGCTAATAGCCTTACTAATTATAAAGCATACGTATATGGCTGCTTTTAGTTTATATAGGAGCTGGAATCCTTAGGGGCAGTATGTTAATTATATATAGGTATTATAATACGGCTCTTGTATAGCAAGGATATAGTGTTTCTCTGGGTCTAGACTGTCTAGTAGGGGCCTTATAAAACGGTGGTTTGTATTACTGCAGTTATACTGTATAATGGATAGGTGGCGGACCCTTGGTAAGGGTCCTTTATCTTTCCTTTATTCCTTACTTCTTCTATTTCCACTTTCTCTAGGATATTTAGAACTTCTATCTCTTATGTCTACACCCTAGTCGCTACTTATTTTATATAAAGCTTTCTATTCCCATGTCTTGTGTTCCTACTAGCGCTTCTATATCTAAATCTATTATTGTCTCTGGTTCTTCCCCTAATCTTACTAGTCAGCTATATGCCCTTTATAGGTTGGCTGTAAATGTTATATTTGCCGCGTTAAGTCTAATTCTTAATTGTCCTAGTCTTAAGCTTACTGTAGATATCTATAGGGGTCTTCCTATAGGGCGTCCTCTCCCTTGTGTACCCTGTAACCCTTATATCCCCTATAACCCTTATATCCCTGTTCGGTCTGGTAATATTACACGGCGCCGCTTCTGGCCTATTAAGGCTTGGGATGGCTGGCCTAGCCCCCTATTACTAAAGGTAGGAAACGCTGGGAAGGCACCTATATCCCCCTAGCTTATTGCCTGTTGTTTCTATTTATATAACCTAGTGTACAGTTATTCCTGTAGCTGTTAAGCCCTTGCCTTCCATCTCCTGTATTTAATGCAGTCTTCTCTCTTCTACGCCTTATATATGCTTTGGTGGCAGTTTACGCATTTTATTTGGTCTTGGTTTAAGCAGTATCTTATATTATAGGGGCCTATACAGTGGCCGCAGCACACCTGTGCTGCGTATATAGTTTGGGTGTGTCCCTATTATACGCAGCAATAGCATCGTTCTAGGCGTAGCCTGTAGTTGTAGAGTCTTATATTGTATATAAGGCCATTTATAATTATTCCTTTTTGGATAAGGAGTTTTTGCATTCCTGGTGTATATATGCTAACAATAAGGGAGCCATACGTTCGTCCGGCGTCTCCCTAGCAAGTCTCTAGCGACCCTTATATCCTCTTGTTGTTCTCATTATATACTTAGTTTGCATTTTCCTATTAAAGCTATTAGATTTAGGTAATCTCAAGTCCTAGAATAAAGCGTTCCGTTTATCTTACTATCTCCTATATAATTACTGTATTATCCGCCTAGCGTCCCTTTTCTACCCTAAGGCTTATGGGAACCGCTAGGACTTCAACTAGGTAATCCTTGCGGAGTACTTTTATACCAATATATTCACCTAGCCTGTCCCCTGCCCTTACGGCTCATTCCTTTACCTATTGGTCCTTTAGGGTAACTCTAATGTCTCTACTCCTAAGGTGTCGGACTACAACAGCGTCGTAGACCTCTTTGCGAATCTTTATAAGGACTTCTGTTTCTGATTATCCCCTAAGCCCCTCTGCTTTTTCTATGTTTGGTCATATTATAATTGTGTGCCCGGTTATTGTCTTATGGGGGGTGGGTTCCCTGTGCTGTGGAAGCGCAGCTACAGCGGCCTAGGTGCGGTTCGCCGGTAAGGGGGGATTAGAGCAATATTATACAACCGCCTAGAAGTACCAATTTAACTTAAATTATATACCTTTTTACCTAAAATCGCGTATAAAAGTCCTTAAGGGCAGTTACTACGCGACCTTATATGGGGTTTAGGTGCATTATTAATAGGGGTAGCTCTAACCTTATATTAACCTAGGTCATAACCGCGCCAAATTAGCCCCCCTAATATATAATAGTTATATTAGTCGTTTATAAAATAAACTAAAATCCTTAGTATGCAGATTCCCAAAATTTGCGCCTAACCTTATATGTAAAACTATAAGATAACCCATTTCCATATTAAAACGCGCCTTATTATCTATAGAGTGGTTTTAAATAAGGCAATAAATAAGCATAAAATATCCTTTATTAATAGAAAATATATATAATATCGCAATTAATAAGAATAAAAGTACCCTATACAGAGCTTTTCTATTTTAATTTCTTGCCTATATAAAGCTTTATATAAAGCTCTACACAAAGCTTTATATAAAGCTCTACACAAAGCTCTATATAAAGCTCTGCATATAGAGGCTCCGCACAAAGCTCTATACAAAGATCTGTATATAGCTTTTATATAGAGCCTCTATAGTAGAGCTGTTATATATAGAACCGTTATATACAGAACCGTTATACGCAAAGCCGTTATATAGAGCCTCCGTATACAGAGCTTTATATAGAGCCTCCGTAGATCTTCGCGCAGAGCCTCTATAGAGCTTCGCGTAGAGCCTCTGTATACAAAGCTTTATATAGAGCTTTATGTAGAGCTTTATATAGGTAAAATAAAAAGGCTCTACATAGGGACTTTTATCCTTATTAATTGCATTATTTTATATTTTTTTTATTAGATAAAGGATATTTTATAAAACTACTTTATTGATAATAAGGCGCGTTTAACGTGGAAATAGGCTATCTTACGGTTTTATACATAAGGTTGGGCGTAAATTTTAGGAATTTACATACTAAGGATTCCATTTCGTTTTACAAATAACTAATACCCCCTAAGGACGCGTCATTACAACACGTCGCTACCGCAACTAACGATTCTATAACTAGTCTACAGCCACTACGCTACAGACAACCTCTACCAACTAGTCTATAGCTGTTGCGCTAAAGACGATATCTATCACATATTAGGGGGGCTAATTTAGCGCGGTTACGACTTAGGTTAATACAAGATTAGGGCTATTCCTACTAATAACGCGCCCGAACCCCATATAAGGTCGCGCAGTAACCGCCCCTAAGTACTTTTATACGCAATTTTAGGCAAAAAGGTATATAATTTAAGTTAAATCGGTACTTCTAGGCGGTCGCGTAATATTACTCTAAATTTATAACACCTAAATAGGCTCTATTTCTATATTAAGGTGTCTTAGTTACTATAATATAGTCCTATATTAAGATATCTTAGTTACTATAGTTACTGCAGTATAGTCCTATATTAAGACGTCTTAGTTATAGTTACGGTTATAGCAGTATAGTTATATATTAAGGCGTCTTAGTTACTATAGTAAAATAACTATTTAAATATTCTTATAAAGCCAATCTAAAGAATGCCGGCCTTGTAGCTATTCTAGCTAGTTAATAGCCTATCTCTTATCTCTTACTATACCGTCTTCTACATGCCGTCTTATATCCTTAATTATCCTATAGTAATAGCTATAGAATATAGCCTTACTATTAACCCTCTATTGTGCCCCCTAGTAACAATTAAAAGCTTTAATTAATAGCCTACCTATTAGCCCTAAAGTCTACTTAGTCTAGAGCTAGAAGACTAAATTACCGCCTTAAAGCATTTTATATTTCCCTAGCGGTGCCTATAGGTTAAGGATAAAAAAAAAAAAATAGCTAAGTATTAGCTTGTGCCTACTAAGTATTAGCTTATACCTACGCTAGTAGGGGTAATATAGATATAGTAGACGGCTAAGTAGGTAGTATAGATATTATAGATGGCTAAGTGGATAGTATAGATATTGTAGATAGCTAAGCGGATAGTGCGGATATTATAAATAATTAAGTAGATAGTGCGGATATTATAAATAGCTAAGTAGGTAGTGCAGATATTATAGACAGCTAAATAGGTAGCGTGGATATAGTAGACGTTATAATAGACGGCGTGGGCTCGCCTAAAGGTAGATATACGGACTCTATAGGCCCTATTTAGATACCTGTCTTCCCTTACTAGATCTATATAGGTGCAAATAATACTAATAACCTTTCTATCTCGCTAAGCCGTTTTAAGATTGTCTGTATATATAATTAAACCCCCTTTATCTTAGAGATTGCGGCCTTATATCTTAACTTAGCTACGGCCTTATAGGTAGACTAGTATTTTTACATTATTAGCTTATCTAGCTTAACTATATTAGCTAGTAAGCTTTTTACCTATATAGTAAATCTCTAGTACTCCTTATAGCTAAAAAGGGGGTCCTTCTATAGGGGATAGAGCGGAAACTGCTTATATAGAATTACTAAGTCCTATAATAGGATTACCCTAAGTATATAGAGGAGGCGTAGAAATTTTAAGCCCATAAGGTTAAGCTATATAACCTTATTATTAGCCCTATCTAGGTAGTAGGCCTCTATATATTTTAGCCAGATATTAGTCTTAGGCTATATCTTTAAATAAAGGGCCTCCTTTAGCACCTCCTATATATAGGGGAGAAAGTAGCCCTTTTCTTCCTTTAGCAAGCCAGTAATTAACCATATAAACGCATAGGGTAGGTAGCTAAGGTAGGCTCCTATTATCGCATCTATATTCCAGCATCCAGCCTATCTAATTTAGGTCTCCTTAACGCCGCTAAGCTTAGCATACCAGACGCTCTACTTATAGGCGCTATAGGTCTTCTCCTTTAAGTAAATTTCTACCCCCTAAACCATTTTTTTATTCTATTTAAACTGCGTATAATAGCTTAGCGGCTATTATAGTACTTTAATACTACTAGGGAAGATATATAGGTTATAGTAGTCCTCTAGCTACTAAAAGGATAAAAAGCTCTTAGCGCTATCTTTACCCTAGTAGTTAAAGAAGTAAAAGACTATTATAGAGAGGGGGCAGAGAATAGGGTTAGTATTTTATATACAGCCTATATACTTAACCTTACTATACTAATTCTACTTTTTTTGTGTTATTAATATAATTATACACGGCGCCAACTTGTTTAGTTTAGGCCCTTTATTCTCTAGTTTAATAAAGATAAAGTTAGTAAGCTAAACATCTCGTCTACTTTTACTATAGGTAATAGTAGTATAGCCTAAGGAACGGGTTAGAAAACAGTAGCTATATAGACTAGATAGGGTATATATAAACCTAATAAATACTTAGCTGCAGTTTAAAGGTAAGACTTAACTAAACCTGGTATCTTAGAGCCCATCTCCTAGTACTAAGTAATTACCTTTTTAAGCCCTTTAATATTATAGCCGCCAGTAATTATAAATAGGCCTTAGTTAATAAATTTAACGCGTTAAATCTAGTCCTTATTATAATGGATACTATCTAGTACTGCTAAGAGCTTTGCCCCCTATAGCGGCTATAAGGTCTTGCCTTCTAACTACTATGTATAAAGCTTAGTAATAGCGGAGACGTAGCTATTTATAACTAAGTATTAGACTATTTTATTAAATAGGGCGTCTAGGGCCTCCTTATCCCATACCTCCCCTTCCTCCTTTATAGCTTCCTCCCCTATGCCTACGGCTGCCTATATAGATACCCCTATAGATGCGGATGCCCCTATAGATACCCCTATAGATACCCCTATGGATGCCCTCCCCCCTAGCTACCCTATCTACTTAACTATCTTCTACCTCTTCTTTACCCGCTTACTATCTTTCCATATCTCTTTTTATTTTAACTTCCGTTTTTAATAGCTAGTAGCCTATAATTTTTAGTTAATAACTTACTACTCTAAAAATAGGTAAAGCTTATCTTCTATTACCTAGGCGCCGTTTATATTACCTTCCAGTTTTATACACTAATCTTTTTACTCTTTCTGCTTTAGCTTATACGCCCTTGTAGTATTCTTTAAGCGCTAGGCCTTATAAATATTGTATAGCTATGCCATTTGGGCCTTAAATTTGTTCTAGAGGCTAGTAAAGGAGGAGGCTAAGGGGGCTTCCTTTAACTGTAAAGTGGACTATAGGGTAAGAAGATTTTTAAAAAACTCTATATCTGTAAATATCTGCAAGAGGTTAGGGGGAAGACGTATAAGTATAGCGCGGGTAAATAAAGCTACCAAACACGTAAATATTAAAGGGGGAGGAGGAGAAGAGAGCTCTATATTATAGAATTAGAATTACAGTAGGCCTTTCTATATAAAATTAGAAGCCTTATACAAGCTAGCGCGGGCACAAGAGCAGGAGAGGGTTGGAAAATGGATTATTAAGGCAACAGTAAGGTTAAAGGCGCGCTAAGGCCCTTTATACTAACCTAGTACTAACCTAGGCCTCAAAAACGTGTCTAAAAAGTAGGGGCCACCACCAAAAGGGGGGGGGAGATATTTAGACGATATGTCGCGGACCTTAGGGGGTTATGCGTAACCTAAGGTTACGCCAAGCTTAACCCCAACCTCTAATACCTACTAACCCTACACTAAAGGCATATAGTCGCACTGTAGGTGTACTGCAGACCAGCCGCAGACGCAGACAATAACTACTACTACTATTACCGCAAACCTACTACTATTACCGCAGACGTACCACCACTGCCACAGTACTACCGTTATTATAACTACTATACTAGGCATACCGTAGATGCGCTAGGGTAGCTATAGTAGGGAGAAAGGGGCTGGCCTGTGTTCCCTTACCACGTAAAATATAAGGTGTATAGGCGAATTGGTATTTATACCCTATACAGACAACCTCGTGAAAAATTTCCTATAGGAGTAGGTTTACGTAACGAGGTTCGCCCTTATAAAATACTATTAGTAGGTTACTTTTAGGGAGAGTACCTACTAATTACTAATTTCCTACCCTTTTCTTTAGTGAGGAGAAATAGGATATAGAATAAACAGTTATATAGGGGTAATTGGTAGCTACTTCTAAACTAGTAAGCTATATTGTTCCTCTTATTCTTATATATAAAACTATAGAAAATAAAAATCTATCTTTTAGAGCGCTTTTTCTACTCTAGGAACGGCAGAATATGGCAGAAACAGATAAAAGAGCCAGGATTTCCTTAGTGCGATTTTCTTAGTATAAACTAAACCATAGTAAGCAAAATACTAGAATGAAAAACACTAATAGCGCTAGAGCTCCCCTAGCATTTTAAAAACGTGCTAGAGTGTCCACTTAGCTACTAGTACATATTAAGCTGCCTAGAAAGGATTTATATATATAGAACTATAGCGCTATAGCCTAGAGGCTGCATACGTAGTATAATATAACGGATAAAAAATATATATATAGGGTGGATTTTAACCGTATTAAGGAGATTTAGTTAGTAGGTATAAAAAGAGATAACCTTTTTAACCTTATAAGGGCCAGTGTTCTTCTAATTAAGTTTCTTAGTAGGTTGTTTTATATTTAGATTTCTTATATCTAGCTAAATAAAATTACTAATTTAATAGGCTGGTGCTAGGGTTTGGTTTTTATTTACTATAGCTTTATAAATAAATTAAGCCTATATTATTTTATTAATAAGAAACTCTTATAGTTCTTCTATCCTCTTTATAAATTAATTTACTTTTATAACTTATAAGATATAATAATCTGGGTAAGGAACATTACTAAAGGGTTTAAAACCTATTTATAGATACTATATCGGCAAAATATGGTACCCTACCAATAGCCTCAATGGTTGGTGGTTGACGCAATTGGCGCGCAGTTGAGGGCATTTGGCAACTCGACCGACTAGCCTATGTCGTGTTTTTTTGACACGCAGCCTGCGCGCAGCCTGCGAGCAACCTATGCGCAACCTACGCGCAACCTGCTAGCAATCTGCGCATTTGGCAACCATAATTATATTTACCTTTTTTATACTAATAGCATATTTTAAATAAATAAAAGCTACTTTAAGGCTATTTATAAGGCTAGCAAAATAAATATTATTATTTTAGATAATTTAATATAATATAGTAATGGTTCTCTTCTACCTATCTACCTATTAACTTATCTACCTGCCTATCTATCTATCTACCTATATCGCCTACCTATCTGTATCGCCTACCTATTTATATTCTGCCTACCTGTCTATATCTGCCTACCCGTTAGCATCTGCTTACCTGTCTGCATTTGCTTACCTATTTGCATCTACTTGCCTATCTGTATTTACTTACCTATTTATATCTGCCTACCTATCTGCATCTGCCTACCTATCTGCATCTGCCTACCTGTCTATATCTGCCTACCTGTCTATATCTGCCTACCCGTCAGCATCTCCCTGTTTATGCCTACCTGTCTATGCTGCCTTGATTCGATCGATCGATCAAATCGTTTATAGTGTTCGCTGGCTAGTTGTTGTCGTCTGGCTCTAGCGACGGTCGTATAGTTCTGGTAATGGTTAGTTGTCTAGTTCTAGCAACGGTTGTCTAGCTCTAGCAATAGTCGTCTAGCTCTAGCGACGGTCGTCTAGTTCTAGTAACGGTGGTCTAGTTCTAGCGACGGTCGTCTAGTTCTGGTAATAGTGGTCTAGTTCTAGCGACGGTTGTCTAGCTCTAGCAACGGTTATCTAGTTCTGGTAATGGTCGTCTAGTTCTAGCGACGGTTATTTAGCTCTAGCGACGGTCGTCTGGTTCTGGTAACGGTGGTCTAGTTCTGGCGACGGTAGTCTGGTTCTAGTAATGGTGGTCTAGTTCTAGCGACGGTGGTCTGGTTCTGGCGACGGTCGTCTAGCTCTGGCGACGGTCGTCTAGCTCTGGCGACGGTCGTCTGGTTCTAGTAACGGTCGTCTAGTTCTAGCGACGGTCGTCTAGTTCTGGCAACGGTCATCTCCTACTTGCCTGCCTATCTGCCTACCTACCTACCTACCTGCCTGTGTCAGTGTATGATTTAATTTGGGGGAGGGGTCGGCCTAATTAAAGGCCCTAATTATATTCAAACGGTAGTCGTCTAGGGTGCCTCCCTAGAAGGCCTTAATTCAATTCGGTAATAGGCCAATATTAAAGCTCTAGTTCAATTCAATTAATTAATTAATTAAATCATTCGTGGTGTTTGCTAGCTAGTTATTTAAACGGTTGTCGTCTGGTTCTAGCAACAGTCGTCTAGTTTTAGCGACAGTCGTCTACAGCCATTTCAATACTACTCTTTTTGAAAGTGCTGCGAAAATCAAATTAAGCGAGCCTCGCCCACACAGCATCGAATTTGGGTGATCTTACCATACAAATCGAATACCTACTACGCATACCACGCTTACCGCTCTTTAATTACTTGTAAGGCTTAAGTATTATATTGCATTGCTTATATATATCGATTTTCTAGTGTTATAAGCGCGATGGTAAAGCATGATAGCCTTTAAAAATGAGCTGCCAGTTAACCTATGCAGCCTCCTTAATCAACCAAGCGGAATGCTGTTGTCCCTTTACATACGGGCCTTTGTGCCATTCTAGCTCGCTGCCTACCCCTACCGCTTAGTTCCGGTGGGGAGGAGAAGGAGGAGGAGGAGGAGGAGGAGAAGGGGGGGGGGGAGGCCTAAGAGTTGGATGTAGATTTAGATCAGGACGAAGACGGCGAAGATAATAAAGACGACGGAGACAACGATGATGCAGGCCTAGTTAGTCTAAATATTTAGCAGCCAGCTTAAGAGCTACTAGATAAGGAAGTAGGTTTTAAAATAATAAGTAGGTATATTATTTAACCAAGTTAAGGAGCTACTAAAGCTCTTAAAGCTGTTAAAATTGCATAAGCTACTAGAGCTACTAAGGCCTCTAAGCCAACTTAGCGTACTTAGAAGCCTACTAGGCGTTTAAGCCAGAAGAGTTTAAATTTAAAGTTAACCTCTAAGAAGAAGCCTACTAAATTAGTAAAGCCTTTAAAGTCTCTGCTAAGATAAAAGGATACACCTAAGGAAGCTATTACGGTAGATTTAAGCTCGCCACCTCCCTTGGAGTCTGAGGTAGTATTTCTATACTATATAGCGATTTAGAAAGCTTGTGTAGGAGAGGTAGATATTACTTCTGCTTCTACATAATATATTATTAGTGGAGAGTTTCTTAGGAAGGTTAACTTTTGGATTAATAAGGTTAAAGCTAATTAGGTAAACAGATCCTTTAAGGATAAGTACTCTATTAGGGCGACAGCTTCTTATAATTGCATAGTAGCTTGTAATATGGTGCTATAAGATATCTACATTATTAAGCACGTCTACAATCTTAATAAGATTATAAGAATGTGGTATATAGATAGTAGGAAGGGACTACGCGTAGAGGTAGTAGTTATACTAACTAAGAAGCCTATACCGGAAACTACTTTAGTATACGCCTCCCCCTACTTCTTTGGTGTTGAGTTGCTCTAGAGGGTCTTACTAGCAAGTATATTTCTATTAAATATTCTTAAGGCCGGGGCTATATCTAGTATACCTAAGAAGAAGGGTGGTGTAAGTGCTACTGTTGCTTAATAACTTGCTCTACCTAAGAATATCCTAGTAGAAGTTCTCTTAGGAAACTTAGCTCCCTTAGTAGCCTTTTAGTGGCCCTACTAATTAAAGATCTATTTAAATAATGGAGGCACCTATTAGGTAAATGGGAATGTAGAGCTGCCTCGTTTTTACCACCTAGTTAATTACTTTGTAATAAAGGCCTGGGGCAAGCAAATTAAGAAAGGCAAGGCTACTAAAAAGGAACCTCCTACTATGATTACTGTGTGCCTTTTAGCCAAGACTGGAGCTATAGGAGGTAGCAGTAGTGGTAGTAGAGGGGGGGGGGGGGTGGGCGCATAGGCTAGGAGGCTATTTTTAATCTAGAGCTAATGATTTTGGCTTCTATCCTCCTTATAGTTAATTTAACTACCCCCCCTAAGGGCTACTACCCGCCTACTATATAACCGTTGGAGCACAACTAAATCCATTTCAGGCACCTATATAAGCAGCTTAATAGCCTCTAGTAACTCTAACGCTGGAAGCTACTATATAGGTAATACCGGTAGCGCCGCTAACTAGCCTAATTAATAGCAACTTAGATTCTAAGGAGAGACTTCGCGAATTCTTTAACTAAGTAAGAAGATGGCCTAATTAGGTAACTCCGAAGCTTATAATAGAGCTTAAGACTGTTCTTAATACACTTATTAATAACTTCTATAACTTAGAGGCGCTTCGCGTAGGAATATCTAAGTAGGTATGGGTGGATAAGTTGGGCCTTACAGCAGAACTCCTTCTTTAATTAAGGCGTAAGCTTAAGACCTTTTAAGCAAACTAAAAGGGATAGTAAGTTATTAATTTCTATAAGGGCATTACCTAAATAGAAGATTGCGCTCTTAACTAGTATTTTACTAGGTAGCTAGCCTATTAAAAGTATCTTTAAGCTAAGTAATGGATTCCTATACACTGTATTCTAAATTATAGAAATGTACTAAAGCTCTTATAATCCTTAATTAAGTAAATATTTAGTTAAATCTATGCTTTAAGATTATAAAAGGAAAGCTTAATTGGGTTAAACTCTGGGTAGTAAGGAGGAAGATATTTAATAGATATTTAGGCGGTGGAGCAGAGCTCTATAAACTCCTATATCTTCTAGTTAGATTATATAGTTATAATATATATACAATTACTTTTTTACCTAACTCTTATATATTGAGGCGTTATCTAATACTAAGATTGTATAGCTGGGTATATAATAAGGTAGAATAGAAGACTTAATCTAGGCATTAAATATTTTGGAAGTAATTAAGCCTTGCCATATAAGAGTTCTAGGGAGGAAGCCGTTAATTATATACGTAGGAAGGATACTTTAACGCTCTAAGTGCTTAATTAATACTATATTAATTATAGGAAGGCCTATAGGACTCTAACCAAATTTCCTATAACTAGTCCTCTTATTAGTGCTAAACTTGTTAATAAATATAAGGCGATTAACATCCTATGTATATTGGCGTCCCTTTTAGGCAGTATAAAGATCTTCTAAGCGCTCCTGCGCTCTTTACTATACAACCTTCCTACTCCACTTATTATGTTTAAGAGCCCGCCATATTAACAATATTGATATTATAATATTGCAATTGTCCTATAGGAACCAGGCTATTTTATTAAGGTAGGTAGTAGGGCGATCTTCTAGGTAGGCAAGAAGCGCCTATATACACAGTTAGTATAACTAATACTATAATGTTATATATTACGAACTCGCTTATATTCCTTTAGTATATTACTTGGTTGCCCAATCTTAAGATTAGGGGGGGGGTATGGCTCCCTATAAAGGTCCAAATTAAGCTGGATATGGTATATAGTTAAGAGGTATAACTTTATAGCTGCCGCGATATATTTAACCGTCCAATTAAATAGAAAAGCTATTAGAATTTAATGGAGCTGCCATTTAGGAAGTCTCTTAGATATAAAAGGCAGATATAAGCGTTTTAAGCGTGGTATGCGTGGTAGGCATTCGATTTGTATGGTAAGATTACCCAAATTCGATGCTGTGTGGGCGAGGCTCGCTTAATTTGATTTTCGCAGCACTTTCGAAAAGAGTAATAAGAAGCGAAAGAGCCGCATCGCCCCCTACCAAAATTTGTATAATAGGCAATTCTTTTAATTTCTACCACCGCTAACGCGCCCAAAAGCTCTTATAATTGCTTAAAATGAGGCTATTATCCTTGCCTAGTTAGATAAAATATATACAATGTTTGGTGTTGCATTTTATATAGCCGCTCACGTGCCCACCTACGTGCCCACTATGAGCCTACTGCCCCGCCATCTATTTGTACCGCCATCTATTAAGTAACAACATACCCTGCCTCCCGGAAGTGCTCTCGTGCATGCGTACCATAGGCTTGGCTAATTGCAAAGTGTAGGAAGGCCTCAAAGCTTGCGAAGTCCCCCATAAGCCGGTGGTTCCTTTTGATCCAAGCTTTAATATCATTAAACGTCGCCTTGATAGGATTAAAATCTGGCGAGTATGGGGGTAGGAACTTTAGTAGAACGCCGTGCTCCTCGCAGAGCTCTTGAAGTCGTGTCGACTTATGAATAGACGCGTTATCAAGAATGAGAACTGATCGTGGCCCTGGATATGGCGTACAGTGAGGGAGCACTTGCTCCTCTACAAAAGCTTCAAATATCGCAGAGGTAATGGATCCTTGTATAATAAGGTGGCCTAGATATCCGTCCAATGCTAGGGCTGGTAAAACGCTCCACCTTTCTAATCTTTTAAGCCGACGTGATACTTCACAGGTAGATCCAATAGGTGCCCAGCCGTACTTCCTATCACCTGTCCTTTCGTTTAACGCAGACTCGTCAAGGAAAACAAGTTGATCTGCTATCCAGCTCTTTTGTATCCCAATCCAGGCGTTACGTAGAGGTGCACTTCTTTGCGCTGCCCGAGCTCTTACTGCCTTCCGCGACCAACGGGCTCTTGTAAGAATATTATGAACGGTTGCAATAGAGACTTGAGCATCAAACTCATCGTAGAGGAAGTCTTGCAACTCATCTAGGTATGCGGTTGGCCGGTCTTCGAGAAAGTCGAGAAGTCTCTACTACTAGTAAGTAGAAGGCCAACACTATTGACTATTGACGTTATATACAGTATTACCTACCAGCTCTTGATAAGGTAGAAGAGCTCGCGGCCGGCCAAGAATAACGGTCGCGGGTGCATATGGCTCGCCCCAAATATCAAGGTTTAACCGCAGCTTATAGATCGTCTTCTTACCCACCCCTACTGCCTTCGCAATAGCTGGTGCCTCTTTACCGGCTTCAAGGCGGATCCGAATTCTGTGAACAACCTCATCTGGAAGGCGACGGCCCATTTTATAGGCAGTTGTGGCAGGTAAAAAGCCGTTGTACTGCCCCTCATACAAATTTTGGTGGGGGGGCGATGCGGCT
>Ga0307507_10004123_pt1 | contig 26433 bp, 26 predicted proteins | sample 7_EM_MG_FD_207223 | JGI IMG/M metagenome (GOLD analysis project Ga0307507, IMG submission 207223) | Populus trichocarpa ectomycorrhiza microbial communities from riparian zone in the Pacific Northwest, United States - 7_EM | ecosystem: Host-associated > Plants > Roots > Unclassified | place...
AGTCATACGGCGGAGTTTGAACGGTTGGATAAGAAGTAATGGCGCTTCAAAGTTAAGCCGACCGACATATGCAGTCTGATATGTAAGACGCAAGCATATGATTACACGGCATGAGAAAGGTTGATCAAAACATGACCGAAAGGAACACCTGGTACGATAGCAAGCCAGGCTACATATACAGACTAAGTTCATATGACGTAAAGATCGAAAGCAAGTAATTGGACGCAATTAACTTAGCTATGATTAAAGTCGAAGTGGTGTGCGAATTGTCAGGGTCAAATGGTGTTCGCACATTCATGAGAGTTGACTGAAGTACAAGAGGCCCTTAAGAACAATAGGTGTAGGAAGTACCCCGGAAAAGGGTATAAGTAACGGGCAAGACCCCGGGTAGTTAGAAGGTCATCAAGCAACGGAGAAGAGACCTTAACAATATATACACGTTAAAGAAATATTTATCATTTCACCTACTATACTTCCATATTGAGTTTCGTCTCCTTAGACGTATTCTCCGAATCACCAACGATTGGGCTTTGGATATTCGCTAGTTCTTAGAAATTTACTACCCCCATAACAATATCGGTAAGATATGGGAAAGGTTTGGGATGAGTGATTGCAAACTCGTGGGCATACCAGTAGAGAAAGATAAACCCGGACTGAAAGCAGGATGAGAACAACCGTGCGATCGCGCACCTTACTTGCAGTTAATTGGGCGTCTTGGATGGATTGCCACGGGCACTCGTCCAGATATTGCCTTTACAGTGTCATACTTGGAGAGATTTAACTCAGACCCTAGTGATTGTCATTGTCTGTGTGTGAAGAGAGTTCTTCGATTTCTATCAGGGACTGGAAAGCTCCGACTCAGTCTGGGGGGAGAAACACAAACGGTGATGAGTTTGTCTGGCTTTGTAGATGCAGACTTCGCCGGCGACGCAAGTTCACTGAAATCGACTATAGGATACATGTTCCTTCTGGGAACTGGCAGGATTCCATGGCACTCGAAAAATCAAGCTATTACGGCTACAAGCACAGCAGATGCTGAGTTTATCGCCAGCGTGTCAGCGATTCAGCAGGTTGTCTGGTTTTGAAACTTGATAAGAGAAATCGGGGGATCCGAACTACGTGTGAGTACTCTATATAATGACAATCAAACTTCACTTTCTACGTTTAAAGACACAACCTATAAACCTCACAGCAAACACATTGGTGTTAGTATTCATCAGATTAAGGAGTTTATTGAAGATGGGAAGGAGGTTACTATGGGTTACTGTGGGACGAGCGACATGATTGCAGACCGGTTACCCAAACCCCTTGTACTTAGCAAGCATGTGCAGTTTCTACAGATGTGTGGATTGTCTTAATGGCTCTCTACTGTTGGCTTTTAACTTTTTTTTTAATACATGTGGTTCGTATACGAGGGATACTCATTGGGGAATTTATTGGGGAGTTTATACGGGCATGTATACAGGTGGCAACCGTAGGGGGAGTGTTGAGTGTAGTAGGGCATCGGTAACCACCCTGGTTGAGTTGTGGAGAGTACACGATGGTGTTGAGGGTAAACCATAGGTTGCACACACACATGTTTGTTAGTCCTTTTTAGTTAGCAGGCGCGCACCTGAGAATGACAAGATCCTTCTCTCTCTTCCACCACGCTCCTCACATCGAACAAGAACTTGAATAATTCAGAATGGCGCTAGGGCGTCCCGAACCCCCCCTTTGGATTAACGGGGGAAAGCACAGTGAAAAGAAAAAGAACCTTCAGCCCTCGGCTGAGATAACAGAGCTTACTAGGAGAGGCAACTGCAACGTCCTAGTGACATTCTCAATTATTCCAGTTCTTGCGGTATATGCCTATCCGTCTGTCCCATAGATCGCACTGCTGGTAAGCAGGAAGGTGGAATGTGGGAATCACTAGGCCTTCTGGGCATCATGGTATGTCACTCGGGCGTTCTGAGGGTATAGATGGATATCTAGAAATGAGGGTTAACATACACTGGAGGTAATTATTCCTTTTAGCCCTTTGGCTGGTTTGTTTTGCTTTGCTTTGCATCACATTGTTTTTTCTCTCTGGAGAGAGGGGGATGGGGACGTTAGTTGGACGGGGGGAGAGCAGGCCTGACTGGGTGTTGCATGCCCGTTTTTGGGGTGAGGCAGGTATGAAGTGTAGATACCGGTATTCTGGGGCTCTTGAACGAGTACGGTACTGGTGGGGCATTTTTCTGGGGCGTCGTTATTGGTTCGGAGCAGGGCACGGCCGGCAGGGGGGATTTGGTTAATGCCGGATGAAGTTAGAGGAAGCTTTCTTAATTGTTGCCTTGTCTGCAGGGGGGCCGGGGTAGTTATTCCGGGGGAGCACACCACTGCTAGCATTTACAACGCTGGTATACATGAGAGAAAACAGTCAAGAAATAAAGTCACAGGTCTCCCTCTGGGATATAAGGTAATCATGACTAGTATCTGCGTACTGTACATGGAGTAGTCTCACGGCATTGGCATTGTTTCTTGAGCCTGGGACTCTCGAGACGGGGCTCTGGATCCGTGGGGTAAATCCTATGTCTCATGAGTATCGAACTTGCGTCCGGAGAAAATAAAACTTAGGACGAAATTAGAAGGAAAAAAAAAAACAAAAAATGCGGTCTGTTCGCGTCACATAATACTAAAACTACAAGAGGATAGGAAGTTCTGCGTGTAATATTTTTTTATATGGTAAGGGAGGGTGATACTGGCGCGGAAACCCGGTAGCTGTAGGGCGTTGACGGGGAATATCCTTATTGTGCACCTATTTGGTGTCGGAGGCCGACCGACCGACCGGCCGACCAACCGACCAACTGAGCAACCGACCAACCAACTAGCAGATAGACGCTTTTTCCCATAAGGCGTTGTCGCGGATTAGGGGCTTTTGGTTTTAGGTCGGGCAGAGAAACGGTTTTCCCCAGGGTTGTTATTTGTCACTTTGGACTTGTGTTGATTGACGCTCGATTAATTGAAAAACCTGGGTTTTGAACACAGTCGCACCTCCTCTAATGGAATTCTTTATTCGGGAAACCTCGCTATTATGAACCCTCCGGGAATTTACAAGCCTGCTCCCATACAAACGGTCGTGCCTCTAAGGGATTTTTTCTAGAGCCTCGCTCTAACGCGCAGAAATCCTGGACTCTTGGCGTTCCTTATAACGAGATGCGACCATAGCATTGTTGGGCAAATGACATACCGTAGACAGTGTTAGATATCTCGTTTTCTCTCATGGTACCGTATCGGATAGGCACTTTACCGGCAGTTGGGCTGAGGTGGGGTTCTTAGAGTGATACATGGACCGGGATTCTCTGTGCGACAGACGTTGGGGTTGTAGTACCGGTATCTAGGATGAGGTCAATTTACTACCGTAAGATGTCCGGAGAGAAAAAAAGAAAGATATCTTTACAGTATTGTACTAGTACAGTATCAGAATTCTCCGGATGAGGTGGTTCCGATGGCGCTTTGTTTTGCGTTGTGGGATTCTAGTGGTGTTGCGTGGTGTTGAGTTAGAGGTGGTTCTATTAGGGAGGTTTTGCTACGACGGTCGCCGCTGAGACTGTGCTTATTTTGTGGCGAGTATCTGCGTTGCAACCAAGTCAGAAAATTGAAGGTTTTGCTAAGGACAGTTCATAACTTGGTGTGGGCTGTAGCTTTTGCGCTAGCACTAGTGCCAATTACACCGAAATTTGGTAAACAAAAGTGTAAACAAAGGCCTGTTACGACCGTCGTATTTAAGAACTGTTCTTACGACTGTGCATAGTTGAGCCACTCAGCACTTACACGAATTAGGTATAGTTAGCGCCGTTGCTCTGGCAATAAGAAAAGTTGTAGTGACGACCGTCGTAGCAAAACCTCCCTATTGGAGTGAGTGTCCATAGTCGGGCTTCTAGAACTTTTCACTCCTTGGCTTTACGCTAAGACCCAAGTCCTCAGCATGCCTCTTGGGCGGTATTTTACTTGGAGGTTACTGGTTAATTGTAGTGGTTGGGTCTAATTACTGCACCGACTGATCTGTGATGGTGGGCGGGAAGGTCAGAGACGGCTCATTAGATGGTGTCCCACACTGGCAGCCAGTGGGAAAAAAGTTTCGACTGGTAAGCGCCACGGTACAAGTACCTCCCCTTGGATACACGGTACTGGAGACCTTGTGCTTGGGGTTGGCCTCGTTCGGTCCCTGGTAAGGTAGTGCTCTTGTGTCTCCGAGGCGATAGACCGCACTCTACTGATACTGTACCACCTTCGATGAGCATGGTGCGGAGTACGCTTTAGAGTATTGGGGGGGGGGTTACGATAGAGCAAGCGGAGCTTAAGACAGAATACCAACGGATATCGCAAATGGGTTTGTTGGCTCGAAGTTCGTTTCAACTTGAAGACTGAGACAGGGTCATGGATGAGGCATCGTCGGTTAAAATATAAAGGGTCTGGAGAGAAAATCCGAGAGCTCTGGAAGGTTTGAACGGCGAATGTGTAAACGCCCTCAAAGTGGATTTGAGCTGAGGGATCGAAGTTTCAAAAATAGTCATAAATCGTTGGAGCCTCTCGACTAAGCTAACGGGCTGTTGAAAAATTCGCGGTGAGGTGTTTACCAGCTCAGCTTCTAGAGGTACTTGCACTGTACCATTAGAGTATGTTGGGGTTAGATTTTGATATGCTGAGGAAGTATGTTCTAATAAGGAAGGAATAAGTGGACATGTCCTAGGGAATGATGGAGCATAGATTATCTTTTTGTATGGTTAATGGTTGGGGGTGTAGATTTGGGGGGATTGTATCATAGCTGCTCTACTGGTGGAAGGGGGATACTTAGGAGATGCCCTTGGATCTGGATGGTTTGAGGGTTGATATGTTTTTCCTTTTCCGACGTATAATACGGATGATAGGTTGTGATACAAGTATAAGTCCCCGGCATGAATAGTCGGAAGGCAGGGATCAGAAATTTGTATGGCAAATTATCAGCCCACATCTGGGCGCCCCCAATATTCGGGCTCTTCATGCCAGTATCTTTATTATGATTTTTTTTTTGGTTTGCCACACCTCTGATCCCGTCCCCGTCTTGCGAAGGTAAGAACGGGCCAGGGGGTAAGTTGATAGGTAGTTCGGCCTGGGGCTGAATTGTAACAGGATGGGGAGGAATGACATGGGACGGTAATACTGAATGTCATGACTACTCTATCAAAGCCAGGGCTATTGCTCCGATCACTGGTCCGGTACGACGAAACTTTTGTTTCCTTCGTCCCTTGCTTGAGTGCGGCCCCGTTCCATAACTTGCTTTTCGGGGAAGGTTCACATCAGAAGGCTACTAGCGCAATGCCATATATCGGAAAAAATAAAATAAAAATAAATAAGAGGTCCAGCCATTGTCTCACTCAGGACCCCTTAAGCATCGACTGACATTGAATACAAAATAGGGAAAAGTTGGAAACCTGAATTGCCAGTTTGTTGAGTGCGCCTTAGAAAGTTTTCTTTTAAATTGATTGATTGATTTCCTGGAGCGCGAGTGACTAGTGGTATGTATGCACCATCCACTGTCTGCAAACCTCAGCAGGGGCTACTCTCCGGTATTGCATGTAGTGGAAATTCTCATAATGGATCCGCTTCACTTCTCTTCACTTCGATTATCCAGGTACCTTTCTGTCTTTACTCGCTGATTGGTTCGTTGTTCTGGTGGGCTAGACCGTTGCTTTGGCTCGAATGCAACTACAACCCTCAACGGTTATCACGGAGTACTGTACCCATACAGTATACTTGGCCGCTTGTGAAGGATCTGGACGCCCTAGCGCTAAGGCAAGCATAAATTAACCTAAGTCGTCCGGGTACTTTATATGACGGAGCAGCGGTAAAATTCACTGACCGCCCCGACTCACTTTGCCTTTCCGGGTGAGCGATACAATACAAGCTCATTGGACAACCATTAACCCTGCTGTTACTAACCAACGGCCCTAGAACCACCTACCCTCCTCTTCCCTAAATGGACGAGGTAGAAAGGACGAGTAATCCCTCCAAACTAAGAAAGGTGTTTAAACCAGGTACGAGTAGGATGGATATCTCAGAGTCAGGAGTGTTGTTTTAGTCTAGCTTAGGGGGCCAGAAACACAGCGTTTTAGAGCCCTGGGTTGCTCAGTTTAAGCTGTAGATTGAGTAGATTCTAGTTGCGTTACAGTATCTTGGGCTTCGCTCTCTGTTGACTGTGGATGGGCTGGTGATGGAAGAGGAGATCATTATCAGAAACGGAACAACCTACTGCGGATATTCGTTCTTTGCATGCTCCTCTACACCCGCTGAGGGGATTCAGGCTGGGATACAAGGAAATGGATCCATTCGCTCTCTCAGGGCTTTTGCTTAAGAGTTGTCTTTGAATTTGAGAAATCCGTATCCGGGATAGTTGAGGATCGATGGATGAATGGTCGGAGGGAAGCCCCCGTTTCATGGCAGTCTAGACCGCAGCCTCCCCTACTCGGATGGGGCTGTTGGGGACACTTTACTAGAGGCGGAATTTTTTAAACTTTCTTTTGCTACTCTTCAAGTAAAATTAAAGTCATAGAATGTAATAGCGACTGCTGTAGATGGAGGGATAGAACTTGGGAAAAACACACCTGGATAGAGGTAGTGTAAGAAGTGAAAACAAAAATCCCCAGTCGATCATTTACTTCTTGTGGTACCGGTATCCAACAACAATTCCTTTCTCTCGTTCCCCGCACTCGCTTTTAAAGATTGGTCAGCAGGAAGCGATGATTCCTTCTGATATTGCAAGTGGAATTCTGATAAAGCCTAATTTCTTTCGGTCCGCTGATCGGTAAAAGCAAAATAGACGGACGTTTGGCAAATGGACAATTATAGAAACTTCTCTCCGCTGAGGAAAAAAGGACTCAGAAGTTTATTATGTGCCCTTGAATTAACTTTTCTTCTTTCATTGCAGGTGGCATTGAATGTTACAGGTTGTAGATCTCGGAAAGTTGTTAAGGGGTAATCTGTAGCGGGGGCCATTGCTTCCTTTTGCTTTTCTTTTTCTCCCCCTCTTTGTCATCATAGTCTGATATTAGCATGCTGAGACTTCCGGGGAAGAATGTTGGAGGGGAGGAAGGGAGAGACTGGGTAAAGTTAGTATGGATCATCAATTAGCAACTTAGAATCAAGTGGGATTAGACTAATGGCATGGCTACAGCGAGAACAGGGTGGGGAAGTCTATAAAAGAGAGGGCGTCTTCCTGAGCATTCAACACCAGAATCCAAGCTTCAGAGTCAATTGGAACATTCACGAGCATTTAAAACTTCAGAAGTCATACACGAAGCTGCTTGATATCGGATACCTTTTCCAGGGGATCACATCGCACTTTAAGAAACATCAGAAACTTCCGGAGTATCTTCAAGCTCAATCTCATACCACCGCTCCAGCTACTACTACTACAAATACCCCCCAAAGACAATCAATTCTTGCACAAACCCTCTAGTATCCTCCTTGTCTAGGCTTCTTTCCTAGAACACCTTTTATTCTCCTCCTCCTCAATTGACTCCTACGCCATGTCCGGCTGCGCACACCTTACCTTCACCAAGGCCCAAGGCGGTGGCATTCTCTGCGACGTCTGCAAAAAAGTAGGAGACTTCTTTGTTTGGAAGTGTTCCTCCTGTGCACTGTGCGTCTGCGATCAGTGCAAGACCCTCGGGGGGTTCTGAAAGAACTTCATTTGGGCCGCTGGGAGAGAGGCAAGGGGGGGGGGGGAACAGAGAGTGCCATAGAGAGAGGTGATCGATATGGATGGAGAAAAAATAGTGAGATTGAGCGGGGGATGGGAGTGGGAACAGGAATTGTGAAAATGGGCGGGTTGGACCTGGTCCCCCTTGTGGTCTTTGATTGCGGTTGACTTGGGGTTTGGGAGGGGGTTAGGGATTTTGGAAAAGGAGGGAAGGAAGAAAAGGGTCGAGATTTTTTTTAGAATGAAGGGGAAGCAGAGTGCTTTTGTGATGTTTTCTATCATTTTTTATTTGTGTTTTGAACGCTCAGTGTTTAGTGTTTTAACCTTTCTTCTCTTCTCTCAAGCAGATGTGAGTTCAACGATTCCTTCAGTCAAACTATTTCCTACTCTATCACAGCTGGTTTATGGTAGTGTATTTTAGTTTAACTTGGTGGTTTGTGAGCTGAATAGATATGGTTAAGATATGTCATTGTTTTTCTGATATGAGACTCCTAATATGTGGATGTTGATGCCGCATGCCAATGGTATGAGTTAGTAAATCAAGCTAGTTTAACATTAGCTTACCATTTGGGGTCCCCTACTGCACGGACGAGCCCGGAGGATTAAGTGACTTTGGTCCTGTACCTGGCAGGGCTTTCCTTTAGTGTGTGGCGGTGATTAGCGAATATCGTGTTTGTGTCTTGGCCACTAGCAGCCAGGTAAGGTTTATATTCCGAGGGTGGAAACTGTCAAGTTTCCTGAGTTGATCTAGGGGTATGTTCGATATGTAAGGTCCGAGTCTTTCGGGCAGGAAGCTTAATTGATAGGCTTACATTGAGCTAATGTGAGCATACCTATCCCATACCGGCATATAGCAACTTTGAAAGGAGATCGGTGATGCTCAATGGGGCTCAGTCACTATGTATTGATTTTTGGGTATGAAACTCAATCCATTGGGTGATGTTCTAATTTGGGTCAACTACTTTGATGTCGACTGTTGAGACTAGGCACGAATGATAACTATAATTTCGCCTGATATAGTAATAGATGCTGTTAGGATTAGTAATAGTGTGGAACTACGCCTCGAATCGAACTTAGTAGAGTTATATTAATTCTCGCGTTTCTGATAATATATTTCATATATCACGAGTCAATTATGGACAAGACTTTGTGAGTCAATACCACTTTACCAAGCCCAATATCTATAGATCTTCATTTCGTTACTGCGTGTGCAATGGTGATACTGGTGCTCTACGGTTAAAGATTATCTTGTTGCGGGAACCGACTGCCAGACCAATTGACCTCGTCAATAACCTTCTACCGGAGCCTGTGGAAAGGTACCGTATGATGGAGTAACCCCATCGTGGGTTTAGGGCACAGTGGAGAGAATGGTTGTGGGGACTGGCATATCCAGGGTTTGTGCGCAGTGTGGAGTGACCACACCAGATCTGTATCTAGTTCGTTCCTTTCTCTCTACACCAGACTACATCATCATCAGCTAGTTCGAATACGAACACTACATTTTCCTTTTCACCTCTAGTCCCGGTTTCTTCACTCGACGTTGGCCTCACGGCAGCGTCCCAGCAGTGCTTGTATCGGCAGCTTCCATTGCGCAGAGCCCGTCCTCCATCACCGTAGTCCTGGATTGCCTGCACACGTATATATTGACACCCGACCCTCCTCTTCTTCCAGTCCCCTTCTTCTCCCTTTCTTGCCCGTCCACCACCTCAAGCACACCTCTCAAGGCAAAGATCCACCACCTCAAGCCCATCTCCCAAGGCACCAGCAAGATGCCTCGGCAGCAGACGCCACACAAGCTCTTCATCCAGATGTCTGGGGCACCGGGTTCTGGGAAGAGCACGATGGCAAGACTACTCGGACGCTCCATCGGTGGAGTAGTTATCGATCACGACGTCCTCAGATCCGCTCTTCTCGAATCCGACCTTCCGTTCTACCAGGCTGCAAAACATGCCTACCAACTGCAATGGACGCTAGCCCAAGACGTCATGAAGCAAGGCTTCAACGTCATCATCGACAGCACCTGCAACTTCCAGGAGGTTCTCGACCAAGGATCTACACGCGCTAAACAACACGGCTACACCTACTGGTACGTCGAGTGCAAGGTTCAAGACGTCGATCTGTTGGATCAACGACTGCGCACCCGAGACCCGATGACGAGCCAGCGAACCGGTGTTGACTGTCCCCCTGCTGCTGCAGCTGCACATAGTGCTCGTAAAGGCGAAGACTCTCGCGCTCTCTTCAAGAGGTGGATTGAGAATCCGTGTCGCCCAGAAGACAATGTTGTCATTGTGGACTCCACGCAAAACTCGGAGATGCTCCAAGACTATATCCTGGAGCAGATTGTCGGTTTTGCTAAGGTGGCATGGTCGGGAATTCGTTCGCTGGGGTGAGTCCTGTAGGGTAGCCAAGATGGTAGTCTGATATGTCACACACGATCGGGATACATAGCTAAGCAGATGAACGAACATTTACGTGGCAGCGTGAGAAACTGTAGATAAAGTCACATGTACTGTAGGTACAGCCTCTGGTAGAAAAAATCGAGAAACGGGGATCGGGCTTCTGGGGTTCCGATTGGAGGGCTTGGTGTTTGGGCTAATTGAGTGATAGTGTTTCTGACTTTTAATTTCCACATTCTCGATTTTTTCGACAGGAGGCTGTATATCACTCCGTATACCGGTAGGAGAATATTGATACATGAAAAGAGTCTGGAATCATCTTAAAAGGCTTGAAGGACCCCCACTGGCCGAACAGACAGATGAAACTTCGGGGCTCCGTTCTTGGGTATGGGGGATTAATTGCGCAAACACCAATGAGCTGTAAAGGAGTGCTAGATTGGGGGCGAAATACGAATTTATAATAATCAGGAAAAATGTATAGTAGGAGGAAAGACGACTGGAGTTATGGGAGAGTCCAAGATTTTCGAGAGGGGGATAAAGGAGCGGTGTTTGCCACGAGCTGAGAAGCTCGAGGGCTCGGCTCGAGCCTTTAACTCGAGTCACGCCAGCCGACATATTCCCCGAGCCGAGCTAGCTCGAGCCTGCATAAACTCGAACTCGAGCCAAAAATCGAGCCAAGTTCGAGTTTTGCCATATTTTTTTCTCAACTTTTCATCTCAAATCTGGCAAAGAGCAAGACGGGAGGAAACTGGAGGAGACTAGAGGGGATGGGTATTACAATAAAAATTGTAGTTGATACCCGCAAGCAGGGAAAAGTGACTTTAATACAGGAACAGGTCCCCCTGAAACTACTCCTACATTAGTTCTGAAAAGCTGCCTGGGTTTACGAGAAGTTGAGGAGGTGGATAGACTCATTCATGAATATGCAATACATATTTGATTTTGTTTTTCTGGGTTTACTATTTGGAATATTGCGTTATCCACTTTGAGTTACCAGGTTGGATAACGTGGGACATCATTTGACTTCTCTGTGTCACGGTCGGAGCCTGGCCTTTTGTGAGCATGATTATCATCGAATCTCGCTCACAAGAAAGCAAATTGTAGCTAATAATAACGGAGAAATCTAGTCTCCCGAGTGCCTGTATTTTTTTTTCAAATAGTTATTATCCAAACCCAAGCACGTACCAGAGGCCGATAGACCATGGGACTGAAAAAAGAAGATGTACTCATGCATAGCCTGTTTGGAGAGCTTCCGTCGGTAGGGTGTTGCATTATACCCTGCGTCGGAAAAGAGCGGTTTCCAGACTGCCGACCAAAAGCGATGATTTAAGTTGGTAGAAAGGAAAAAAAGAAGCCGTCCTTCGTAGTTTGTTAGTTAGTGGTTAGCTGGGGGCCGTTTGGCGAAAGGAATCGTGGGGGCGGTGGTTACAACTCTGGATGTGCAAAAACGGGCGAGTGATCAGTTATGAAAAAGGTTGGACCAAAGGTTGGAAGTTTTCCTGGCAAGGTTTGAATTGGGCAGGGGGCTGAGAATATGGGTGGATGGCGGAACCTAGTGAATTCGCCAGGCTGAAGATTGAATGGCTGGGTGAGGGATCGCGGGATGCAGGTGCACTCGGAAGGTTATCATTTTATCCGGAGGGGTGTTTAGGCTATGAGGGTCGGGTGTAAATGATATTTGATTGGGAAGAAATCTGCGAGTGATATATGGTGATGGCATGGTCTGTTAGAGAGGTGGTCTTAGCTGAGATTCTATGGGGGTTTGGGAGCCCCAAGGGGGAATAAAGGTCAACTCCTTGTTATTAGGGGTCTCGTTGAGGATTGGCTCCTTACCTATAAATGGCACAAGGAAGCCGAAATATTAAAAACAATATGGCTGGTTGGCGAGGGCAAAAGGGGCTGCCCAACGAGGGCGCGACTGGTCTTCTAACACTGGAGCGCCTTAAGAGAACTGAGCTTGATGATGGTTGGTACTTGAGCCTTCCCCGGGGTCTTTGCAGGTAAGTAAGCTGGGAGGCAGCCAGAAGCACGGGTGTAAATTTAGGGCTGGGGGGCTCCTGGTGACTAGCTCCAGCCGTGGAACTGGAGTTGGAGACTTTGTGCGGCGAGATTAGTTTAAGGTAAGTCAGGAAAGAAATCGGGCAAAGAATGTCTTGATGTGAATAGGATTTTGAAATTGTACAAATTAGTGGACTCAGTGGGATAGACGCCTGGTAACAAGGAGGCGCCGAGCATAGCCAGCTAGACACACTCCGGTTCGCAAAGTTTTCGCTAAATATCCGCGATTGCTCCTACAACCCAATCCTAGCCTCTTGTGACTTGTCTGTCACGTTGGGGGATTGGGCCTATCAGGATCGATGGTGGTTCTCTCATGAGAGCTTAAAGTCTTTATCATGAACTAGGCTGCAGCAGGTGGCAGGTATCATCAGGAAAAAAATACATTGTTTCAGATACATGAGTGTTGTGTAGTATTGCAACTGATATTGCTTCTGTGTTTCATATGTCATGAATATCTTGAGCTTTGTTGTAAAAAATACAAGCATTCTGTGCTTGCTGAATTGCCGGGTAACCCCCTTTTGATTTTGACATATCATTGTGTTATACTAACACCTTGTCAAACCTTTAGCAGTAATTCTATCAACTTTGATAACATGACTTGACCAGCTTTATATTGTCCCTACGAGGCATATCAAGTCTCCGATGATAGAAAAAGATGCCTTAGGGTGGTGGGATAATCACTTGACACAATATAAAAGATGATGTCTTAAACTCACACTCCAGTCATAGTTATTATTAGATGGGCATATTATTTTCATCAACTACTTAGGGCCAGATTGATCCTGTGCCTGGCACGCAGCTTGCAACTAAGGGAAAATAGTTTGCTGTTTAAGACGAGGGTGGTAACAAAAGGATTGAAGTCAAATAGAAGAAAACTATAGGTTGGATGAGAACTTATAGTACTTCAAAGTTAAACTGATGGACATATGGACTTAGCTTGGCAAAGTATAAGTATGTGACTACCCGGGATGCGAAATGTTAATCACAGGTGACTAGATGGAAGGTGTGGTATGATAGCAAGCTGGGCTATATATGTAAGAAAACTTGATATAGGGTAGTGATTTTGTTAGACACAGAGCTCTAGGATGAATAAGAGGGTAAAGTTACCCTACGTTCGCGCACAAACCTCGAAAAAGGACTTAGCAACACCCCCCTCCAGCCCCAACGTTGGGACGATAGGTCACTATATATCATCTGGAAAGCTGTGTCACCTCACCAGAAACACAAGTCAAGAGCACCTGACTTGTAACACCGAATACGTCGTAGCCGTCTGACCGACCGCTTTCTGTTCATAGGATATATAAGGGGAGATCTAAGAACACCTGAGGCAAGCACAAACCATCTCCTCTACACACCCGGCGATTGAAATCTCAACACCATGGGAATTCAGCGTCAACATCCACCCCTGCACTCTTAGTGAGCTGCGCCCGCACTCTCCGTGAGCTGCACCCGCACTCCCCGTGAGCTGCACCCCCCCCCCCGCCTTACTTCCCCCATCATGTCCTTGGGCCCTGGTGTCTTTGTTTCTAGGGGTCGTTTGGCTCTACTCCCTCCTCTCTCCGCTGGCGATTCGCTGCCCCGCTTAGCGCTCGCACAGTGGGCAACACCCTCTCGCCCATGTTACAAATGGCTGGGACTACAGTTCGCAGTAGGAGAAAACCTTTCAACAGGCTACGGTCGATTTCTCCATTCTCTTTACTCTCTTTAGAGGCTGCCTAGTGAGACATGGACACGGGTACAGATAGTTTCCATGGTTATTGGGTCTACCCCGCCTCTCCCCCATCAAGGTCTCGTCCCGTTGCTCGGTTACAGCTACAATCCACTCACTTGGCTGAAATCCTACTGCCCCTTCACCTTACGCTACCGTCACAATTTCTCCACGGTCACACCCCTCAGTTACGCTCAGCGCAACGGTTTTAGTGGGCCCCGCTCCCCCATTGTTCTTCTTTCATTGTCGGTTACTTTGGGTTTCATTAGTGGCTATAACAATTATTTATTTTATTGGTGTCTACGGCAACTGTTTTCCTGTTGATTCCTCCCCGTGAATTTATTTGTATTATTCTTTTCGACCGCTTAGTCGGAGGGGGATCTCTTATTTTGAGTGGCTGGTGTGCAGTTGGTCTCATATCAGAGAGACTTGGGTTGGTGGCTTTTTCCCTGGTGCCGGGGTGGATAAAAGATAGAGGATGGGGTTTTTTCTTTGCCATAGCTAGCGCTCCATGCAGTCTTTGTTCCCAGTAGTTGAATAATACAGAGTACATGATAAAAAAAAGAAGAAAAAAAAAGAGAACACCTGAGGCAAGTGGAAGGATCTTGATCGGACAACGTCGCATAAAGTTATAGCCACTCAAAGATAGAGTATCAGAAAGTAGGCAATAACTCCCAGGAGGTATCTACATCAGTTAGGCTTCCTCGGTCTGGAAAGTCGCCCAGAGACCAGTAGAAATGCATCATGCTCGGTAAGAGAGTCAGGGAACTCCCACAGGGCTTGTTAGTAGGAGACTGATAACTATAGTTGCAACCATTGGTTCGATCCATAGGAAAGAGTGGTATAATGCCAATTAAAGCTATGGGAATGCCTACTGCAGCCCAAGTCAAAAATGGAGCCAAAAAGATGAAGACTGGCCATCTTCTGCCCGGCGAATAATCAACCGACATGCGAAGAGATGAAGATTATTGGTAAAACTATTTAGCAATGGATAAATGTTCGTATAGCCATCTAGGAGGATGGGCTCTACACCCTCCTCCTCATAAGAGGGGCATAGATGGCAATGAGCTGCCAGACAAGAGTAGAAATCAAGTAGATGTTCAGGGTCAAGCCAGGCTCCCACTGCAAAGAAGTCGGGATAGGTGAGAAAAATATTTGGTTATATGGAAAGGTTATGTAGCCCGCGAACAGCCAGACACTAAATATAAATATCGAGGTGTCCTCGTAGCTATTATGAATCATCAAGCAACGGAGAAGAGCCCTTAACAATATATTCAGGTTAAACATATTTTATCGCTCTCCATTTAGATCTACAAGTTATATTTGCTTTTGTCTCGCTAGACGTATTCTTCACAAGTACGCAAGGGACCAGGCCTAGTATATTCGCTTGTTATTAGACTATTACTACCGCCATAACAGTATATTGTTATTCTCTACTTTACTGAGACGAATGAGTTCCACAAAGAGCCTTACACAAACTGAACTCCTGGAGTCAGTATTCATCACAGAAACTCAGAAATACCTTGACACCCTTACCGAACCTCACCTCCAAATCACACTACCTTCAATCGGGCAGATCCTGCAATCTGGATTACGATCTGAGCCCTTTTACGAAACCTAGCATTGGTGGACAGATCCCAGATCTATAATCACCACTCGAGAATTAGAAATTCTCTACACTCAACTCGAAGAAGAGGAAGTCAAGTGGCTCCCTCCAAGGGAAGACGACTACGAAGTCTGTTGGACAGAAACCCATAAGCAACAAAGTTGGCGCGAGTGGTTAGGAATTAATAACAATGTCTTGCTTCGCTCCTGAAGATATAGGCCCAGACCCTATGGAAGACGATGAACTCTTCCAGTTCCAAGCTCCAAGAGTAACGTCACAATAGACAAGAATCGCAAGGTCCACCGATTCAAGTATATCTCCAGCCCTACCCTCTGGACTCTTTCATCGAGCAGCAATGAGGGGATCTCAATCTCAACAGTCTCAAAATCCGTTGGAACCCATATTAACCCCAGAAATGAGCAAACGAGTTGATCTCATCAACAGGAGTCTGGTTCTCTATAAAGAAGATTTAGTCCGAAGTATTGACCCGGAGCACCTAGTATTGCAATCACTCCTACCTTCAATCCAACACTTAAAATGAGAGTTGCGCAAGGTAAAAAGGGAGTTAACGACAGGGGCAAGATATGTGGGAAAAGAGTTAGACCAAATCGACTCCAGTATGACACGGGTTGAGACTGCAACCAAAGGATTGCAAGAAACCCTAAGATGGGTCAGTTGTAGGATGGACAGAAAAGATAATCGTCAAACCTAACACAAACAAGTCACGTCTCACCTCCACTGAACTATACAGAAAGAAGGAGCAGTGGCAATGAACAGAGATGGAAGGTTGGCCCCGGAGTTCCTAGACACTAGGGACAATATTAATGAGAATTACAGAACCACGAAAGAATCCTTGAGGCTATGATGGAAGAACTGATGGCAAACAAAGAAGGCTGAGGAAAACAAGAAAGCCACATAGCTGAGTTGATGGAAGTGGTTACTCCCTTAAGGGGCCAAGTAAAAGGAAAGCACTCTAATCCAACCCCGGAACCCAATACTGGAGCAGGTGGAGGAGGAGGTGGACGACTACTTCCAACAATGCATTAGGCAGTGGGAGGTACTCCCGACCCTGGAGAGAGAGATAGAGAAGGAAGTGGAGATGAGAGGAGTGGAAGATGGAACCAGAGGCCGGCAAAAAGAAGTGACAAACAGGGAGAAAAGAACACCAATAATGAGGAAATGTATGGAAAGGCTACTGAAGACGAAATACAGTTCTCCAGAGCACTAGGTAAAATGATTGGAGAAACTACCAAACGGGCACAACAACCCCCATCAGATTACGAACATACCAAACATCAGGATGGTAGGTTTTGGCTCACCATCTGCAAAGATTTCTTCGAACAAGATGGTTACAAATGCCAGAACGAGGCAGACCCTATCAAGCATGCGATGTCCAAATTATATCAATCACAAATAGCATCCTTTGCCATGACCTATCGAAACAAAATGACAGGGGAGTTAGGACACACCAAGCAAGAAGGTTACAAATTATTGGATGTCTTTACTGAGCAAGCTATACGCCGTTTGGACCTAACACACAAGGCAGAACAAGCTCTATGAGAAAAGTTGAATGTCTGATAGAAAAATGATATTAACCGATACTTGTTAGAATTCAAGTATTTGGAATATCAATGGTGAAGTCACTGGAATCGCATTCCGAAAACTGATCAGAGATCAATTACCAGAAGAAGCCTTAAGACCTGTGTCAATGCATCAAGAATACATTGACAATAGTGAGTGGGTGGAGGCTCTCCGACAAGCAGTCCACAATGAAGAAGATTTGCAAGACTGGAAAAAGCTTAAGGAGAACTATTCCTTTGGGTCTAATTCCAGTGGAAAGAGAAAACAGGATGAGCCAACAACGGCAACTTGCAAGATAATGAAGAAAGTTAAGTATACTGGGAAAGAGCAAAGGGTATACTAGGCGAAGAAAAAGGAGGAGAAGGAAGAGAAAGGGAAGGTAGCACCTAGGCAGGAAATAGTGCACTGGTTTGGGTTGATACACACACCGGTATCAATCAAAAGGAGGTTGATGAACGAAAGGTGTAGGAGTAATGTAACAGGTGCACCGTGACGAACCACAGGTGGAAACATTGCCAGAAGGAAATCTGAATCAATGCAATCCAGGGAAAATTGTTCAAGATACTGGGTGGAACATTGAATCACCCTAGACCTAGGGAACCAAGGGTAGCGGCTGGGGCGGAGAAGCGGAGGAGCAAGCTCGCGACAAGGGAGTCAAAGGCGACTAGCATGGACCTTGATGGAAGATGATAAGCCATAAGGCCTACAGGCACTACTGGCAACGGTATGTTGGTAGTCTAGCCATCGAACTGGGAACTGAAAGAGTCTGAAGTAGATGCTTCAAGCCCATACTGTTGAGAGGGTGCACTACCAAAAGTGAGATGAAATTCGACTGATGAAGGTTGATTTGCAAGAAGTTGTACAGCGAAGGAACTAGAAGCTTATATCCCAGATAAACTCGAGACAGTAGCGAAGAAACCAATCTTGGGCAACACAACCCGAACATGGCTCGCTTTGTTGGGGCGACCCCTAGGACTAATGACCGTTAGTGGGAAACCTGAGAGGAAATAAGGACAGCAAGAAATAAGCCAAGTACGGAACTCGAGCTAAGATGATAAGTGAGAAGCTGGCACCAGACGAGAGTGACACCAGCGTAATTGTCCCGGGAGGCAGGTTGTAAAAGGCACGATCGAAACCAGCTAAAAGAGAGGTATCACATGAGGAAAATTAGTCCTGGAGTGCCAGGGCTCGCACCATACGATTACAAGACACCCCTTCTAGTTGTCATGTCAGACCAAGCACGTGACCTAAAGGCCCACTTTCATCATCGTTTGGCACGTTGATTGTACATACAGAACTGCTACCCACATCATGAAAAAACTTTAGCTCAGGCTGGTGGAATCTGGCGATAGGTATGATAGACTCCTTGCAACTAGCGAGAGGTGTGAATAAGTCGGTCAGAACGGAAGGTACATCCCAGCTGCAAAGCATGGATCATCAAGCAAACCACCCCTGGTATATGGAAATCCCTTGGCAGAGAACAAAGACCGCTTGTAGTGGGCAGCCCAATATCCCAACTACACAGATTGATTATAGTTAAGAAAGATTTCTCTGAGGAGGTGTTAAGAGCTGAAACTGCACAAGTGCGGTAACAAACTCCAAAATTACGACCATGAAAAGAGTTTATGAAACACGCGGCCCAGGCCCTAACCGAACCAAAATCAAGCCAAGTCCACGACACCATGAGTTTCCAGAAGGCGGTGCCTTTGTATTCATAAGAGACAAACGACATAAGATTAGAGTCTTATTAGACTTTAGCTCCAATAGCTTTCTCCTACATCAAAACACAGCACGAACAATTAAAGTACGTTATGAAATAAGGGAAAATCCACTGAAGATAAGGGCATTCAATGGCCAAATCTCCTCTGTTGGAGGAAAGTACTACCTATATCGGAATAAATTAGAAATTGGGACCGAGGGCCACACAACTTTCCACTCCTCCGAAATTGCTGAGCCAGGTAAATATCATATTATCATACCATTCGGCTGGTGGCACCAAGAATACCTGAACAAAAATATTGAAAGTCCGGAAAAATTGTATTTTGACCAGGCTAAATGTATGGAACATATCCAAGACGCAGGAAGCGCTGAGATGCTTTAATGGGATGAAACGGTGGCCTTTGATAAGGAAGCCAGGAAGATCGGAAGTATCGGGTCAACAACATCAGCAATATGTAAAACCCACTCCTGGCCCACCAAGGGGGGTTATGGTCTCCCTGGTCCTCCTGGTCCGCCCTGATCCACCCTGATCCACATTTTCGGTAAAAGTTCCAAAGTGTGGATCAGAGCGGATCGGAGTGGACCAGGTGGACCACGGGGACCACGACCCCCCTTGGTGGACCAGGAGTGTTCAGAACCACCTTGGACCACGCTCCGACAGTTCCGTGATGAAGACAGGAAGAAGTGCAAGTCGAAGGATTGCCTGAAGTCTATTGGCAATACAAAGAACTATTCGAAAACAAAAAAGGCAGAAATGATAGCCCCTAGACAAACCTTTGATGATGCAATCGATCTAATGGAAGGGGCTACCCCACCATGGGGACCGATTTACCCAATGTTGGCATACCATTTAGAAGAATTAAACAAATATCTTCATAAAATGCTGGCAGGGGGAAAAATAGTTCATAGCAAATCCCCAGCGGATGAACTAATCCTATTTGTCCACACACCTGAGGGAAGACCCTGACTATGTGTGGATGACCGACAACTCAATAAGTTAACTATACTCAACAAATAACCTTTAGCGCTCAGGACGGAACCACGGGAAAGAGTAGACGGTACAATAATCTTGAAGAAACTAGATCTTAGGGACAGCTATTACCTAATCCGAAGCCGGAAAGGAGATCAATGGAAACCTGCTTTCCGCATTGGTTATGAGCATTACGAATACAAAGTAGTCCCTTTCAGTCTAGTAAACCCACCTGGTACATTCTAAGCCATGATGAACACTATTCTTTGAGAATTTCTGGATCACAGGGTTGGGGTATACTTAGATGATATTCTAATATACTTAAAGACTTTGGAAGAATACAGGGCACTAGTAAAACAAGTGCTAGCCAGGCTATATTGCAATAACCTTGCAGTATGTGTAAAGAAATCCGGGTTCCATGTCGATAGAGTCGAATTCCTCGGATATATCATTGGAAAAAGTTGAGTTACAATGAGCGAAAAGAAAGTTGCGCGCATCCTCAATTGGAAAGTTCCGTAATCACTAAGAGGTGTACGGGTCTTTATCAGATTTGCAAATTTCTATCGGAGATTTATAGAAAACTTCTCAAAGCTATGCAAGCCAATGACTAATACCTTGAAGACCAAAGGAGGAAAAGAGCTGTTGTTTTCGGGGAAGGAGCAGGATAAAGCTTTTGAAGAGCTAAAGCAGATATTTACCTCAGCTCCCAGTCTTGCACATATCTATCCAGATCGAAAAACGGTGATCGAGACAGATGCTAGTGATTTCGCCTTAGGTTGTATCTGATCCCAATACCTGGGGAAAGGGCTACACACAATTGCATTCCACTCGGGAAAGCAAAACGATGCCGAACTCAATTATGAAATCCATGATAAGAAACTATTGGCAATCCTGGAAGCTTTTCACGAATGGAAACATTAGCTGTTGGGAGCTGAGGAACCGGTCACACTATATACCAACCACCAGAACCAACATTACTTCCCCACCACGGATGTCTTAAACTCAGGACACATCCGATGGGCCCAGTAGCTAGCCAATGTTAATTTCAATTTTTGAATACCTACCTGGAACCCGAGGAGGTAAGCCAGATGCATTAAGCAGGTGGCTGGCGTGCTGCCCTGATGAGAAACCTACGTATCGCGAACACTCAATTCGGTAACCAGGACATTTTGAAGTCTCACTTGGCCACAGAAAGAACCGAATTCAAATCAGACTTGTGGAAAGAAGGAAGTAGATGACAAACCAGCTCAGAATAAGGAAGCTATCATGCAAGGCGAGAATCCCAACTAAATGCTCAAGAATGGCAGCAGGTTACGACATTTACACTCTGAAGGATGACATTATACCAGTCCAAAGAGAGATGTTAGTAGCTATCGGAATCGCCATAAGATAACTGAACGGAACATACGGCAGACTGGTGGCTTGGAGGGGCATAGCAAGCAAACATGGATAGCAGTAGGCGGTGGGGTGATGGATGCGGACTATACAGGCAAAGTAAATGTGATAATACGAAACCATGGGAATACTAGGTACGAATTCAAGGTAGATGACTGTAAGGTACAACGAATCGTGGAAAGAATAGATATGCAGGATGCCATGGAAATTGATGAGCTAGACAAGACCGAACGCGGAATTGAAGGGTTCAGCTCGAGTGACATTGGCCCCAAAGGATTTATCACCGGTGAAGAACTTGAAGTCACAATGTGTTTCCTAAACTCAAACCCGCAGCATAATCCCTAGTTCGACACAACCAACATTCACACGCATGCCAGCCTACACAAAGAAACAATATTACTATCCAGCGCCATGATTGCTGCAGTTCAGATGCACAGAAGAGATGATTCATTTCTAGATAGAATAAGGGCAGCAGGAAAAGACGATGATTGCAGGATAGCATGCAAAAGAGAACTTAGCCGACTAAGTAAATGACAGGAGACGCTACCGAAGAATTGGGAACTCGAAGATAGGCTACTCTATTACAAGAATAGATTATTCATCCCGTGAAATGAAGAAGTCCGAACCGGGATTGCAAAAGGATTTCACGACTCCAATGTTGCAGTGGATTTTGGACATGAAAAAATAATTGAGTTAGGTACGAGGAACTTACACTGGGAAAAACTAACACATTGGATCAATGACTATGTCAGGTCCTGCGACAAATGTCAACAGAACAAATCTCCGTAACATTTAAAATATGGATTGCTTCAACTGTTAGAAGTACCATATGTGGCATGGACATCAATCTTAGTGGACTTCATCACCCAGTGACCCGAGTCCCAAGGCCCGAGACCGATCATGGTAGTAGTCGACTTTTTCACTAAGATGCCACACTTTATCGGCCTTCCAATGGACGCGACCATGTAGAATGTTGCCGACACATTGCTTAAAGAAGTTTGGAAGGTTACCTTGGGAACTATGTCAATTACGATCAGAATGATTAGTACCAATTCGTACCATTAGCCGAATACCCCTATAATAATTCCAAAGCTAGTGCACAAAAATTGACCCCCTCCTTCGCGAACTATGGCTTTCACCCACTGACAGAATGGATAAAAGGAAGGGAAGCCCAAAATCCAAGAGTGAAAATGCATAAGCACTGGATGAAGGCTGTACAAGAGGGGGCGAGGGTGATGCACGAGCAGACACGAGAAGAAATGAAGAAATACTATGCCCAGGAAGCAAGACTACAAGCAAATATCTAGATTGGCAACTGGGTAATGTTAAACGCCAAAAACATTCGAATCAAACGACCCACGAAAAATCTGACCCTAAGACTATATGGCTTGTTTAAGGTATGAGATAAATGGGTAATAGGATATTCAGACTGAATATCTGGCCTCGCTGGAAGATCCACTCAGTTTTGCACATCTCGCGCCTTAAACCATATGAAGTCTCCGACCAACCCAACTGAGAACAACCCCCATGGGAACCTGAAGATGTCGAAGGCGACATGTGGGGGGAGGTTGAAAAAGTTGCCAGAAGTGAGATAATTATTTATATGAGAGAGGTCAGAAGGGTAATTTTGGAGTTCAAAGAACTCCGGTACTTTGTAAAGTGGGCAGGATGGTCAGAAGATGAAAACAACTGGGAAGCACAGAAGGGGTTGGCAAACGCTAGGGAACTGGGGGAAAAGTTTCATAGGAAAAACAAGCGGATACAGGGACCGAACTTGCATGAGTAGTATGACAATGGTTTTCTATGAGTAGACAAGTCAACGCTTGTGGTTTTTCCTCCTACCATACAGAGCTCATAAAGGAACTAGAATGTATTATAGGTAAATGAAAAGGTATTGGGGACGAAACTTAAGGGAAGGGAGCTCATGTTAGCCACAGAGGGATTGGAGGGATAGGAGGGTCAAGTTACCCTACGTTCGCGCATGAACCACCAAAAGGAACTTAGCAATACCCCACTCCAGCCCTAATGTTGGGACAGTAGGTCACCATAGATTATCTGGAAAGTTGCTTCCTCTCACTAGAAACATAGGTCAAGAGCACCCTACTTGTAACACCGAATAGGTAGCAGCCGTCTGTCAGACCGGTTCATATTCGCAGAATATATAAGGGGATATCTAAGAACACCTGATGCAAGTTGAAGCATCATGATCAGACGAGGTCGCCTAAAGTTATAGCCACTCAAAGATAGGGTATCAGAAAGTAGGTGAAAACTCAGAGGACGTATCTACGTGAGTTAGGCTTCCTCGGTGTGGAAAGTCGCCAAGAGACTAGTAGGAATACACTACACTCAGTTAGGGAGTTGGCAACTCCCTAAGTGCTTGTTGGTAGACAGCTGATAACCATAGTCGAAATCATTGTTTCAATGCATAGGAAAGAGTTGTATAATGCCAGTTAAAGACACGGGAATGCCTACTGCAGCCAAAGCCAAAAACAGAGCCAAAAAGATGAAGACTGGCCATCTTCTGCCCGGTGACTAATCAATCGACATGTGAATAGATGAAGATTACCGGTAAAACCATTTAGCAACGGATATATGTTCGTATAGCCATCTAGGAGGACGGGCTCTACAACCTCCCATAAGAGGGGTATACATGGCAATGAGGTACAAGACAAGAGTAGAAATCAAGCCGATGTTCAGGATCAAGCCAGGTTCCCACTTCAAAGAAGTCAGAATAGGTGAGAGAAAGATATTGAGTTATAGGGAAAGGTTATGTAGCCCGAGAACACCCAGGTGCGGAATATAAATATCGAGGTGTCTTCGTAGCTATTATCAATTATCATGCAACGGAGAAGAGACCTGAACAATACACACACGTTAAACATATTTTATCGTTCTCCTTCTTACCCCACAACTTACATTCACTCCCGTCTCCCTAGACATATTTTCTACAAGTACACCAGGGACCAGGCGTAGTATATTCACTTGTTATTAGCATATTACTACCCCAATAACAGTTTTAATGCAAGTACTTGGGGAACTATTAAGATAGCAAAAATGGAGTCAAAGTGGTGTGCCCATTCTCAGAGCCAAATGGTGTTCACATATCCACAAAATTAAGATGAAGTGAAGAAAGTACTTTACTATTATCATCGTAAGAAGTACTCTGAGAATAGTATAGAAGGATAGTTTGATATTGAGCAGTTAGAGAATCCTGAAGCAACTGAGAAGAGGTCTTATCAATATAATAAGTTTTACAAAAGGAAAATCATTATCACTTGACTTTACTTTATTGTGCACTTTCCAAATACAAGCTTTTTTAGACAACCTCCATCTACCACTTTGAAAGACTTACATCTAGTTTGATTTGCTTGTTCTCAGAATTGCCTACGATTAAGGGGTATTTTGATATTTGTCCTTCTTACTAAAGCTGAATTAATATGCTCAAAAGCACCTCTCAGAGTATACTATAGTCATAACAAAGTATATACCATAAAATATATTGAAGCAACTCCTTCACGGGGATATACACAGGGTCATTACAGAGGGCTTTCTTGAATATAATACACTACCAATCAGGTGACAAGCCCTTTCTGGTCTTTCATTGAAGGATGTAAAACTGTCATACATGTTATGGTAGTATGCTCGAAATGGAGCTTACTGACATCCAAGTCTATTGATTTTCAAACTACCTTTATCGGTAAAAATAATACTCTGCACCAGGTCTGTGATGGGCATCTGGCATACCTAGTCTTCGTTACGGGGCGGGGGGGAGCGGGTGTTCTCAGAATGGCCCCGCCCTCACTCTGGCTCGGGGTCAACATTTTGCTTCTCCCCGCTCCGTCTTCTATGGGGCCCCACACGGGTCCCCGGGTGGGGCGGGTAGTTTTCCTCCCCCGTCAAGTCGCCAGGCGGGCCCCCGTTCTATAATCCCCCGTTCTGTACCCTTTGCGGGACCCCATCTCTCACCCCAAGTGATATTCGGTGAATACCAATATATTTCCTCGAAATCTATACTTATATATTGTATCATAGAATCCTGATCTGACTATCATACTAGTATATATTATGAACTAAGGATATAGAACTTTATATCTAGTACTAGTATTATTAACATAGTTTGAGCATACTTCTCTAAGTATATGATTCTGTGCCTATGATTCTGACTCTATTATTCTAAACCTATGATCCAGAGCTTATATTCGCCGTGCATATAATTCTGGGTGTATTATTTCGGTGTATGATACTGGGCGTATGATTCTCGGTATTTGATACTGGGCGTATGATTCTGGGCGTATGATTCTGGGCGTATGATTCTGGGCGTATGATTCTGGGCGTATGATTCTGGGCGTATGATTCTGGGCGTATGATTCTGGGCGTATGATTCTGGGCGTATGATTCTGAGCGTATGATTCTCGGCTTATGATTCTGAGTGTATGATTCTCGGCTTATGATTCTGAGCTTATCATACTAAGTCTACGATTCTCTATGTATGATTCTTAGTATCCCGAGTGAGGTTTTATATGTATGATTTTGGGCTTATGGCTTGGGCATCAGGTCCCAGGCTAATAACTTGAGCGCAGGTCTTACAGACATGATTTGAAAGTATCCCTCAATATTTACCATCAAATTGAACAATCAATAATTAGAAATATTTATACATTCAGATGCCGGCGCAATTTCTGCCACCATTAGGGCATTGCATCGAACTCCCATAACGGCTCTCCAGTTCTCTCCACATATGCATCGTGCACAGCTTGATGCGTAAAGTGAACTACACTACAGCGATTCCCGACAAAGGACCCGATGAAATGCTCTACAGCATAGGAGCGCATAAATATTACGGAGCCTATATTATCTATTAGTCACTATCAGAATTTCAAGAGGTAGCAGAATAGTCTTTACGTACCAGGAGGACAATTGATCTTAACTCCCAGTTCTGGAAAACAGGCATCGCCCCCCTCAAAGTCGCCCATAGCTACAACGGCACACCACCCGTGAGATATGTCCTCCAGATCCTTATGATTGTTTGTATTTGCATTGATAACAAGCGAGCGAGAGGTCCATATTCCAAATGCCACATCAACAGGATCTGCTCTTCCGTCATAAATTGCCTCATAGGCTGCCCTGTATTTGGAATGCTCGCTCGGGAGAAAGGTCTGAAATAAGGCCTCAACTGTTTCAGTCAATGGTAGAAACAGCTGGCTGAATTCTTTTAGCGCCTGAATCACTGCTTTCATTGTATATGTCTGCGCTGGCCCAGGTCCAATGTCAATATTCTGCGTTCATGAGGCCATTCGTGCA
>Ga0307507_10004124_pt1 | contig 26429 bp, 15 predicted proteins | sample 7_EM_MG_FD_207223 | JGI IMG/M metagenome (GOLD analysis project Ga0307507, IMG submission 207223) | Populus trichocarpa ectomycorrhiza microbial communities from riparian zone in the Pacific Northwest, United States - 7_EM | ecosystem: Host-associated > Plants > Roots > Unclassified | place...
TTGTATGATCATTTGCATCTCTGAGCAGGGTGTCATCACAAAGACGGGCATGGATGATTTTGACATAAAGGATTTCATAAATAAGGCTGGATGATTTTGACATAAAGGATTTCATAAATAAGGCTGTCGGCCAGTGCATTGCGTAAGAGGCCAATGTAGTGAACAAGGTTTTGGTTGGTAATTTGAAGAGCTATCTGCCTGCATTGTATTCAAGCTTCTATGATTACAGACCCATCTGATTGTTATAATGGTTGTAATTTCAGTGCAAAAGCACATATTCTATACGGTCTTCTTGGTAATTGGTCGTCACAAGACAATGAAGTAAATGTTTTGGTCATACCAAAACCTGAGAATATCTTGTTCTTGACTCTTTTTTAGGATTTGAGGCATCCCACCTCAAATCCTTACTTCTATCTAATGACGAATTGAAGTGTTCTTTGCATTGTGCACTCTTATGCAGACAACTGGCCAAAAAAAAAAAACGAAAAATTCTACATGTGCAGGCAAAAGGTCATCCTGAGATTTTCACAAATTGATGAACCCTAGTCCTGTGCTGATTGCTAGAGAAATATGTACATTGATTGATCATCTAAATTGCTGCCTGCTAGCCAGTAGCCACCCATATGTGGTTAAGACTTAACCGTATGAATATGTCTTAGTTTTGGAAAGCTACACAAGTTGACCCCACGCAAGCATGGCATGCTCAAGGCCGGGCATGCAACTTGCAGAGTTATTCTTGGCTTGACAGTTCATATGTGTGCCTCCACATAATATAATAACACGAATTTGTTATTAATTAATTGTATAATTCTCGTTAATTCTTACAAATAAACTCCATTATTATTAGTCTGACAAAATCTAAGAGGCAGTGCGGCACACACCCGTTCCATATCTGAAATAAAAGCTCCAGGATTATCACCAACGATCATGTCATTCATCATCTTGGAAGAGCGGCTCATTTGATTTTTTTTTTTTATTATTTTACTAAAGTGGGTGTCCAGTCAGCTTGTGTGTATCTCGATTAATTTCACGAGTTCTAAAATTAACAACTATATAAATCTCTAGTGATCTTGAGAAGACTCAAACTCATGATCATTAAAAAACCAAATTCAAAACTATCGGTTAAGTTAGTTTTCAAGGTTGGCTCATCTATTCTCCTTAAAAGGTTGAGATATCCTTTTTGTACAAATTACAGTAAAAACAGATGAAACAAATTATAGTATTATCATATCAACTTATACGTTAACTGAGATTCATTTTTAAGTGATTTTAAGAGTACATTCTCATTTCAATCCAGTGCATTCAAAAAAAAAATTAAGCCTGTTTTTTTAAGTAATCCGAAGTCTGCTTCCCTATTTCGGCTTAATATATTCAGAAAAATTTAATAAATTCTTGTTGTCCCTAAGGTTTGAAGAAAATAATTAAGAAACATATCTTTTTAACCACCAAACCAATCCCTTGGAATCAGAATTATGCTTGATTTTATAGCTTTATATCCTAAAAACTTTTCAAAAAATTATTACTGACTGCATGTTTATATAAAAATATACTCAGATTTAATTTAATACTTGAAGATTGGCAAAAATCATCAAAGACAATAATGCTGTTGGCACCAAAAAGAATTTTAAGTGAACTTGTCAAATACAGTGTGTGTGTAAGAAAATAAATTTAATTTATCAACTAAAACTAAAAATAAAAAATAGTTATAAAAAATTGTATACTTGTCTTAATAATGAAATTTGTAAAACTTTGTACAGACATGATTTGCTCTTCAAAATTAAAATAATTATATACTATATAGGTGATTCGCACTCCACTGCTTATCAGGTTTGTTTGTTTTCAGATTTGATTGTTTTGTAACTTAAAAAGCAATTTCAATTAGGGTGTTTTAAAGAGAAAAAGAAATCATGCGAATTGATTTATAGACCCTACTGGGTTTAATAAGATGGTTTAATTTGATTATATCAAAAAAATAAAAGAAATAACGATAGTAAATATGCTAAATCTAAAGAGAAAAGGTGATAACAATGACCTATATAAAAGAACTCTTGGAAAGGAAAAAAATTATAAAATTAAATTTCAAAAAAATAAATGTTAAAGGATGAAATTAAAAAAAATTAAAAAATAACAAAAAAACCCTCAAGCCAATCCGACTTATCATGGCAAACTCGTGATCTAAATCGTGAGGCCGAGCTATCCTTATAGAAAACAAATAAAAAAATAAAGAATCTTGATCTTTAATAAACTTGATGCTAAAGCCTTAAATAAAAAAAGAAAATCGGTGTAAAAAATATCGATGTCAATCCGGGTTAACATTTTGTATCTGTGATCCAGGTCATGAGACTAGGATCACAACATCAAAAAAAATTATGAAGTCTAATTTTCAACAATTCAATGTTGAAGGATGCAATTCAAAAAAAGAAGATTAATCTCAAAAAAGGATCCAAAGCAAAAAAAAAAATTAAAAGAATAAAGACCAAATTTAACATAAAAATAAAACAAAATAAAATATTGTAAAATCCACGAGTCAATCCAAGTTAGCATGCTAAATTCATGACCTGGTCATGAATCATGTTATCCTCGTATAATGAAAAATAAAAATAAAGAAGTTGTATCTTCAATAAACTCAGTGTTGAAGGATTGAATTGAAAAAAAAAATATTTTAAAAAGAATCCAAAGCAAAATAAAGAAATTAAAAGAATGAGGATCAAATTTGACGTAAAAAATAAAATAAAATGATGTAAAAGCCCTAAGTCAATCCGAGTTAACATGTCAAATTCGCAACCTGGATCGTGAGGCTGGGTTTTCCTCATATAAAGCAAATAAAATCGGTGTAAAAAAATAATTAAAAAAAAAGATCGATGTCAGTTCAAGATAACATTTCATACTCATGATCTAGGTCATGAGATCGGGATCACCGCACCGAAAAAAATTACAAAGCTCAATTCTCAATCAATTCAATGTCAAAAGATAAAATTGAAAAAAGAAAATTATTTTGTAAAAAGAAACCAAAGGAAAAAAAAGGATCAAATCTAACACAAAAATAAAATGAAATTAAGAAAATAATATAAGAATAGAAATTAAAAGAATGAGAACTAAATTTGGTATAAAAACCAAATAAAATCAAATGTTAATGAATGAAATTGAAAGAAAATCAATCAAATAAAGATTCAAAACAAATAAAAAACAATAAAAAAATAAGGACTACAATTGAAATAAAAACAAAATGGGAGGACACTTTAAATTTTATCTTAGCCAATGCGATCCTTGACGAGAGGAGAGAGAATTTAGGGTAGAATAAACTTAATCGTTGTTGAACCACCGCAAATAACTGTACACGTGTCATCTCATAGGATGCGCCACTTCTTGACCTTTTAGATAACACAATGATTGGCTGTTTTTGGCCACAAAAAGATTCCACGCGCGCTGCCTGAGAAGCACAGGTGTCTCATATACTAGGGAGTGTCATGCACAAGCTAATTAAATAATATTTAATATTTTTTAAAATACTGAATTGCTTATTAGTCCACTTGATAATTAAAAAAAATATAATGAAATAACAAAAAAAAGCCTTAGACACAAGCCTATTATGAAAAGGCACTTAAATGAATTCCGCTTTTAAGATCTTCTTAGTAATTGTTCTATGCAACGAAAAGAAAATACGAGATAAATGAGATGCTCTTTATCAATTTGGTAATCATAAATTGATTCTGTTGAAAAGACTACGATTGTGTTCCCTCTCAAGCCAAGATTTTAAAATAATAAAATAATTATTTTATTATGTAAATCCATAATGAAATGTGGGGTATACACAGTGAAATACCGTCCCCAGTTATACATGTAGCAATTTATTTATATAGAAGCTAATTTCAGTAAACAAAATAATTAGGTATTTAAAACATAAATAATGTCTGAATAATAATAATTTAGGAATTGAATTGAAGATAAACAGTAAGGGTTAACAATATTTATTCTTTAAGCCACACGTCAAGCTACTGAGTTCACTTAAAATCTTTCTCCCATGCTTTTCTTACATGCCATGTACCCACTTTAGAATCTCAATCAAGAACTAACCTCAAACTTTTTTTTCAGCAGCAAGTCTTCACCTTCCAACTTCAGTTCTTGCATCAAATGATATTAGAGTTAGATTTTTACAAAGTCTACTAACATGATTAAAACTAAAAGATGAAAACTGATAGTTTTACTCTCTCTCTCTTTCCACTAATTATTTGCATTTCAATTTATTAACACACTAAACATCACATCATTAAACACTAAGTTTTACACCATTGAAGATGAATCGTGTAATAATTATTTCCATGATAATTCAACTCCATTTTTAAACCCTTTCACCAAACACCATCTAAAGTCAGGTGACTTTGAGGGGAGGGAGCATGTTGATGTAAAATCGTATTTCAGTGACTCATTTTTCACTTTGAGTAAAGCTCCCCTGTAGAGAAGGATTTTAGAAGAAATTGATAGCAAAACAAACTGTCAATGATGATGGGGTTTTTCTTTCATGATTTCAAGTTATCACGACTTCACTCAAATTTAATTTATTTTCTGTGATTGAACTGCGTAGACAAAGAAACTTTACTTATTTTTCGTTAACCGGCGAAGGTAATTAATCTCAAGTTTTTTTTATCATTTATTTTAATATTTTTATTTGCAATCAATTTGTGAAAAATATTTCGAAAATTGAACCGTCGGACCAGCCCTGGGTTAAGAGGTTCGATAGGTTCCACAACGGATCATGAACTCAAATGATTGGTCTGCCTTTGAGAACAAGCGGGTCTATAAAAGTGGGACATCGAGGAGGATTTTTGGTAGTGGCCTCGCGATTGCGAGGTTTAAGGCTTGTCTGCAAATTTTGTTGATTTTTTTGGTTTCGATTTGGCTGATCAGGAACCAAGCAATTTCCAGTGTGCTAGGTTTAGACATCATCTGGATTCAAATTCAACTTTGAAGCCTCCCTCTTGAGGCTATTCTGTCTTCAGCTACACAGCACGGCAATCCTGCCCCTGAAGGCCTTTCATTCAATACAAACGAGAAATGATCCTCGCTGGCATGAAGGGCGATTGGCACCTATGCATCCACTTGCAGCGAATAGGAGTCAACTTTTAAACAAACAGCGGTCACCTTGAACGGTAAACATTGTGGAAAATATACAGAGCGTAGGAGGGGTGAAGCCAGCAGGAAAGCTTCAACTCCTTACTTCTCAAATTGGTGTGTTTACTTTTATGAACTAATGCTGCTTTTAAGAAAAAAAGAAGTTGATCAGTAGCTAAGCTCTGAAGTAGGAACCTGAAAGAACTAAATGTGTAATTCTATATATACAGATTCCAAATTAGGAAGGAAAAAAAAATCATAAATCATAATACAACAGGACGCTATTCGGATGTGAAAACATGTACAAAGAAAGAATGAGCTTCACAAAAAAAAATAGAAGCATACTTAACCTAGATCCGACCATGTAAAGCTGACTAGATCTGAAAATAATGTATCTATCCATCAAATAACGCCAATTGGATCCCCAATATCCAGGCAAAAGTATCTATCCATCAAATGGGCAGTATATAAAGCCAATATACTGATATTTTGATGGCCACTGCTCAAAGTTGTCTCCCTGTAGAAACCAAATAAAATGGTCTTCAAACCTCCGCGACGAGCTAGACTTCCAAGGTTAATTTTGCGGTTCTTTTGCAGCTACAAAACTAATCATTTACGTTTGACATAGGACCAGAAACTGAGCACAAGGATGTTCTGTCAACAACTTTGGGAGTTCAACGCTGGAAGGATCTATTACAGGAATTGCCATGTCTATATCCTCAGTAGAGAATGGAATGCTGCAACAAGAAAATGGTTTATAAGCTTAGAAAATAACAGACAACACGATACAAAATACCCATTTTGGGGCTGAAATGCATTCAGTGGTAAAATTAGCATGTTCCCATAAGCAATGAATACATTCAATCAATTTGTGCACCTAAAGCCTAAAATGACTAGTTACGGAAAGACAAATTTATGTTAAAAGGACTAATTTCTTTAAACTAAATGAAAACAGAGGGACAACAAATGAAATAAGTGTCAAAGGATAGGTTTATTAAAAAATCATTGATTGCATCATAAGATTTTAATAAATTGCTAAAACTAGAAGAGAACCCAAGCTTTGATGAAGCACCAAGTATTGCAACAACAAATTTTCATAAAAATATGAACCTGGCTTATGCAAAAATTTGTCTAGAGATCACTTTGGTCGGGATAACTGCAATAATTGAGCAACCAAAACACATTCCCGCAAATCCAAAGACGAAAATTCAGAAGGTACACACCAACACATACCCCCAATCCACTAACCCCCCTCTTAATATGTAAAGGCCGGATTTGATCCCAAGTCTCTATCACAAGTCCTAGAGATTTTACAAGCAGACCATCTAGTACCTTCATTCAGTCCAGTCAGCCATTTTTGTTACCAAGCAAGTTGAGAGACAATGCAGCATACCTGAGGTCATCATCCAACAAGAAAGAGTTTGAGGTCATATTCTGATTGTCCTTGTTCAACATCTCTCTCATTTGGGCAACCACCTGCAAATGAATTGAAGTTTAAAAACCACGAGACCATTATTTTTGACAAATTTAGCCAAACAACAAAAGGTACCAAAACAGAAACTTGCCTCATTTGACACACTCTGAGTGCCATATTTATCATCCCAGTACATGGTACTTATACGATAGATTTGGCGAACGGTCAATGCCTGTCCAAGTGTCATGACACGCTAAGCCTTAAAATAACTTCATATCAATGAATGGACAAAGAAAATTGAAAAGAGCAGTGAGTGAGATCATACTGGACACAGATCTTGCATGATTTCTTGAAGAGACTTTTTTCTCTTCTGATGAATTACCTAAAAGAATTGCACTATCCATGAGAAAAAGAAACAATTGACAGTCCACAAGTCAAGCGAGAAAAGGGTAGAAAAATTACCAGAAACCCAACAGCTTGTCTAATATAATTTAGCTCATGCCAAGATGTTCCTGCATACTGCATTTTGTACAGATTCAGACACACAAACTGTTGATTTTAACCTCTGTGGCAACTACTTGGCAGGTAAAGGACATTTTTACCTCCTCCGTTGCAACCACTATCCATTTCTCCAGTTCTGCTAGACCAGATTTCACATACTCCCCATTTGAAAACGAGCAACATTCACGTCGTAGTAGAAGGCTAAGAAAGAAATTTGTATTAAGCAACATAGGCAAAAACTAGTCATATGAAGCACAGAAGAATTTTTCAAATCATGATCACTCACCTGTTAAAAAGGGATATATTGACAAAAGAGAAAACCTGGGTGATGAGCTTACGGATGAAGAAAGATGGTACCTAAATGGATGGTTTTGAGTCAGTCAAAGAATATCTGTTAAGTAACTAAAATTCACAGTTACAGCCTGCTTGTTTACCAGCAAGCATCAAGAGATAGGGAATTTAGAGCACAAAGATAAGGAACAAAGCCAAATTGAAGCTTATTAGGTGAGACCAATCCTCTCTGATGTTTGTTGGAGGTGTTCAAGGCACTCAAAATAAACAAAGTAGACCGAAAAACGGTAGCAGAAACAAAAAAGGGAAGAACTCAAACAGATTCAGCACCTGGATAATGAACATCAGACAGCAGATTTTCTGAAAGTTGAAGGATGCATGTGATTGTCAATCTATCCAAAGAAATTTGCAGCAGATGCATGTACAATACAAATGATAAATTATGCACGCTGTGGGAAAACTTTGCAATTGGCATGGACAAATGCATTCTGAATTCTGAAGGACTCCATGATGAGTGAATATTACAAGCACAAGGGCCTCCTATTTGAAAATCAATTAACAGGGAAGAATGAACATACATGATTCTCACGTAAACAGTCCATGAGAGAATCCAAAAATTTAATAATGCTCTCCCATTGGCTACTAGCTGCTTGCTGAGGAATGCCTCCGGGTGATCTTGATGATTTCCCAGCATGCCGTGCAGATTTGGGTGCCTGACATGTAGTCATCAAAACATAAATTTCTGATCAATTACAGCGAAAAAAGATTCAAGAAACAGCAAAAAAAAAAAAGCAGGCAGAACAGAAACAACATTTCCAAGCATGTAAAAATGATAGATGTTACTATAATTTTTTGCTTCAAGAAAAAGGTGAGCAGAATAGCTCAAAAGATGAAAACATTTATGTCAACATTATGAAAAGTACAGCTGGAAAATATGCATAAAACCTATATACAGTTGAGAACACCCATCCATAGAGAAGGGAAGAATATTGTTTAATGGAAACAATTTGAAAAGGGAAAAAGATTATCCAAAAAGCATGAACTATGAATTATTTTGGGTGATAACTCCACACTAGAATAGTTAATGCTCCCAATTATCATGGTCAAAACTCCATCTGAAAAACCCATCATTCAGAACTAACATTCAGAGCACTTTGTTGGAACCAAGAATAAGTGATTATTCAAATAACCAGTGTGATAGGAATGCAACCTAGAATACGGATTTTTTGTATATGCAATGAGATCTACATCCAAAATTACAATTAGGCACTCAAGACAGGGAAAGATAACTATAAAACTGATCATAGTGAGCCCATGCTGGATTTGCTAAAACTCGCCTGAATACATAAACCCAGCAGTGGTGATAATTCTTTCTTCAAGTTGTCTCTAATCAAGCCAAAAATCTTCTCTACACATGCAGTTAGTTGTTGTTTAAATAGTATTGCTGGATATCTTGCTTCCACATGTGACAGACCATCCTCATATCCCATGATTTTGAAAGGAGATTTAAGACCCTGGGAAGTATAGCAAACTCAAATCAGCTGGACTCAAGTCAAATTCATCAAAAATAAATTTAAAATAAACAAAATGACCAAAGTCAAACAAAGAATAAAATGTCACAGCTAGTAAATTCAGAAAATTGATGATGATTTGTGTCGTGGGAAATGCTAGAATGCTGCATTTCTACAATAACAAAAAATAATATTTTTTATGGAAATCTCTAACTCTTGCATATCCAGCCAATAAACTTTCTTCTTTTTTTTTGTAAGGCAGAGAAGAAACTAAATTGGGAAAATCCCTCTCCTGTAATTGAAGTTTAAGATTTTTGAGTGGCACAAAGCCAGCCATCTGTTTCTATGGTGTCCAGTTGTGTTGGACATGTGTATAGTGTTTGTTGTGTTCTTGTGGTGTACTGATTTCAAGGTTTTAGGGCATTTCCCTTAATGATATTCAGCAGGATTAGAATGCCTTTCATACATTCTCCTTTAATCTGCACAAGAGTACCATAAAAAAGCCTTGAAAGAATGTATTACATGTATGCATTCTGCAAACAACAAAAAAAATTCAATTTTACACAAACTCACATGAATGACCCTCCCTGATAATCCAGAAGATGTAGAAGATGGAACAGCTGCAGTCAAAAAGCCATTTGACCTTAAGTTCCTCTGGAGAAGGCAAAGTAGTGCTGAGGCATTTGACAGCCAATATGGTAACGTAATGTTCTCATCCCCAACCTGAAAAAATTGTGACAGGATAACTTAATAGATGTATATATTGTATCCTAGAAAAAACAATTCACGGCCAGACTCTCGGGGAAGAAAAATATGTATGATACACTAAAAGTTTGATTTTGGAGTGCCCCAGAGCGTTTTGTCCAAAACAAAGTGTTCAAGTTAAAACATTAATAAAAATTGTACAGAGATGTTTTTTAGAGTGGGTGGTTAAAAAAGGAAAAGAAAGCTGGGTTTGGAAACTGAAATTTACATGTTTTTACAAATGAGTAACTAGAAAGTTCTGAATATTTCCTTACAATGTTGAGATATCAGAGAGTAACAAAATAATTACAGAGAAGAGAGAGTAAAGTAAAATGGAGGGAAAAGAAGAAGAACCAAGGCTCATTACCCAGACGCATTATCAGGTTGAGTAACATCACTTGATGCAAAAAGAACAATTTCTTTTACAAAAAAAAAAAGTTTTCAGGACAGTTGTTTGAAGACTGAAGCATGTAACTAACCTTCAGAACTTCATTTATTCCTTCAATAATGTAGTCAAAAATGGCTGTGCGCTCAGATTCAAAGGCATGCCAGTGAAGAAGACATCTGTATATGATACAAGCTGCTAGTGGTTTGCCATCAATAAAACCCAAATCTTCTTTGATGCATTTTGAGAGGAATTCATAGTTCTCCTGTATGTCAAAGAAAATTCACTTCTTAGGTGATATCATTTCGAGAGGAATTCATAGTTCTCCTGTATGTCAATGAAAATTCACTTCTTAGAACTGAAGGCTTCACAAACAAGGAAAGAAACCTGGTGACGTTCAGCTGTAAACTTCGATCGACGTGATTCTGACAAACCATGCATGGAAGGCACAATAAGTTTTGATGGTGTAGGAGATTCCTGGAGAGAAAACAATGTCCTTGAAAAACATACTATGGTTCACAACTACATTAACTCTAAATATTTTTAAAAAAATATCTTACAAATGCAGACTTCCGCTCAGAGTGGGCAAGAGCTAGCGCACTAGAGTATTTCTGTTTCGTTAACAAAACAACAGAATCAGTGAACACTTTGTTATCCATGAAATTTTTGTTTCGTCAACAAACAAATAGCATTACAGCAGAAAATTCTCCCTATATCTATGGAAAAGGAGAATACATATCTAGTACCACGACCTAAAAATAAAGTCTTTAATAAGAAACCACGCAACACAAGCATGCATCCAATGTTCAGGTATATATGGGAGAATGAATTTTTTTTACAGGAGATAAGGATGGAATTGTGTTTGCAATAACTTACTTCAGAAAATGCCCTCACAAAACCAGGGCGATTGCTCTTCGAGGATGGGGTCAAAGCTTTTTGTCGAAGGACGTGATTCTCATCTTCCAAATGAGAAAGCTTCTCCTCAAGACTGTAATATGGCAAACATCATGCACAAAGATACCAGGATATAAGAGTTCATTACAAGAACAGCTTTATAACCCCCCCCCCCCACCCTGAAAAAAGTGAAAAACCACTGCAACAATAATCCACAGTAAGGTTCAGATGGATTACATTTATGCAGGTGGAAACCTTAAAGAGGCAAGATAACCAATTTATGAAACAACCATCTGTTTCCTCAAAGCATAAATATGCAAAAAATTATAGACACTCTCAATTCAAACTGTTCTGAAAATCAAGTCTTTGATGCAAATACCAATCAACATTCTCAAATTTGCGCCTTTGACACCAGAAACAAACTCCAATAAATTCAGAAGAATAAGCAATGCATGAGAAGATTGATCAAGTTGATGTTGCTGTTTACAAAATTAAAGGGTGGCTGGTATTGTTATTTTCAACTGATGAATACCTTCGAACAGTTTGTTGAAACTGAGAACATTTCTCTTCAATTTCCTGCAACTTCACAGTGGTATCGTTACCATTCTTTTGAGCTTCAATAAGCTCAAGCTCAATAGCAGAGTTTTTCTTTTCCAAGGCATCCAAAGAACTCTGTAAATGCAACAAATGTTTTCATTAGAAAGCATTCCACAGTAAAGCAGATGGGACCATGGGAAACCAAAAGGTGAAAAAATGAGAAGGAGATGGTGCTCCCCTATCAAAATTTATTCAAAGTGAAACAAGCAAACAATTCATCATATCAAACACTCCTAAGAATATCATAGCCATTAAAATTGTATTAATACGCATAAAGTTTCCATCATGAATCCTAAAAACATTATAATCATAGCCATTAGAATTGAACTCAATATGCATGAAGTTTCCTTCATGAATCCTAAAATCACATTAGCCATTAAGCTTTACCCACATGCATTCAATTTAGGTTATGCAAGCAAAGAAAATGTAAAATATATTCAAACAGATTACACCTTGATCAAAATCTTGTTAATAAAAATGAGCTTGGTTATTTACTAGTGGACACTACTATGATGTAAATATCACCAATACCGATTTATACTTCTGCCAAGCAAGTTGCTTCTTTGACAAAAATTAGCTATTGTAACTCATTTACACAAGATATTTTGATGGTATTTTCATCCAAAATTTATAACCCATGATGTTGAAAACATGTGTAGACTTCCAATTAGTCCCAGAAAAGCTTTCTAAACATTTCTAAGAAAAAGAGGATACCTAATTTTAAGACAACTGAATGTTTTATAATAAAAGTTTATTCTTATAATGTGTGGAACCAAAATAAAAGAGCAATGGGAACCCAACAAGCATGGCCAATCAAAGCCACAATTAATAAACAAATAAATTTGCATATATGCAAAACCTTGCCAATCACCTTTAGTAAAGCATTTTCTTTTCTCAGTTCAGCCATCACTACGAGTTCTCTTTCCAAAGCTGATTTTTCATTCACTGTCAATTCTAATTGTTTTAGCAATACTGCATTTTTGTTGCATTCATTGATAGTAGCAAACTTAGCTGCATCTAACTCAAGGCTCATAGATGACACAGTATTTCGAAGCTTGGAAATTTCAACTGATTTAGCCTCGTCATTTGATACCTGTGTTCCAGATACAGGATATTCAACACAAACACAAAGTTATAAGAAGTTCAGTAAATGAGCATTGCAAGATTTAGTTGAAACAATCATAGTAACTAGCCAATCAAATCTGCTGAAAAATAAATGGTGCCTTATTTAGAAACAAGTGAAAGCTTGAATCAGTAATTAACTCAGCCCTTTTCTTTATAGAAAACTTTCATATTCGTTAATTTGGAGTCAAGATACAAAGACAGGAGACAGGGAAATAAGGAATAAACTGTATTTTTTTTTCTTTTGAAGAATGAAAAGGACATAAAACTTATGTCTACATATAAGTTTAACGATGCATAACTATTCAAATGCATTCAAAAGAGCACCAAAAGAACATCACAAGAAAAAGCAATACCCGCAATCTTTTTTCTAGATGCAACCGCCATGTGAGATCTTCTAACTGCTTCTCAAGTTTAGTCTTAGCTAAACGCAACGCGCCCGCTTCATTAGCCTCCTGCATGGTAATAAACAAAGAGACAGTAAATAAATGAGGAAAAGCTAAACTCAAATAGAAATGCAAATAATATTGATTTCCCACTTGTCTAAGCCTTCGGAGCTCTCTTTTTGCCAGCTTTTGCCTCCAACGACACTGTATTGCTATGATAGAAGCCTGGCGATGTCGCAAAGCTGAGCGGAACTTGTAAATCTTCCAACGAGCCTAAGCAATTTATATTATAAAATAAAAACAGGAAATCAAATGAGTGTAGCCATGTGGAAAACAACCCCCAAAGGCATTGGCCATGACAGTGAAAATGACTTCGGATAACTAATTCAAGGTCCCAAGAAAAATCACACAAAGCCCTGTAACACTCTCAGGAGACAATACCCCAACTTTTCCATAACATTTTAGCTATAGCCATAGATAGCAATCACACATTAAAAAAACAAAAATTCAAGTAGCAATCAGAAACTAATTTAATACTTAACTGGCAAATGAAATACAATATTTGCAACAAAACTGAGCATAGGGACATCTGATATATCCATCACTCAAAACAAGTGGTGAGGTGAATTTAGGCATTTTATGCATTACACAAACATCCTTGCAAAGTTTTGTAACTAAAATAAATTCGCTTTAATTCCCACTGATATGACTAATGATCTGGCCTTATTATTTAGTACACAAATATGCACAACATCACCATCAAAATATTAGAAAAAGGCAAACACAATTCTACACTTGGCTAATTTACCTGAATTAGGGTGGTAGCTCTCTGCTTCTTTTCTTGCAGAAATCTTTTGCGAGTCAGGAAACCGTGTATGTTTGACTGCATGAAAATAGCAGCTGAGAGCAGTTTCAAATAAGCACGCCTTAATAGCCACTTGCGGACATACTTCTGTATGGAAATGGCAGCTGCTCTCTCTCGTTTTGCAGCAAACATTTTTCGAGCAAGGCATCCTACAAATACATCTTATATAGCAACCCCAGAGAGCTAAACCAAAATAAAATAGAAATAGAGATGCAGGGAAATGTCCATCTGATAAAATGTGGTTTAATTAAAGATAAACCATTAACAAACACATAAAGGTAAGGGCAACGCCAGTGATTGGAAAGTTAGTAGAGCTGCAACAAAAAGTTTTGGAGCTAGATATATATAGATGCAGTAGGCAATTGGTATAGAAAATTAGTTGATAGAAATAGCAAGGCTGCTGGAATGACAAGACAAAGCATGGTAGTGGCACTAGTTGTAACTATGGGCTTTATCCTAGACACAACCCTCATATAAAATCAAACAGATAAGACCCTGTAAACATTTATGAAACTGAAACCAGCCTTTTAAGGCTACACTAATTGATAAAACATAACATTTTCAAAGTCACACAAATAATGAAGAGCTATGTTGGGAAGAGTGAAGAAGGGAATGCTATTTTGTAAGAGAGAATCACATTACAAATAAGACTAGGTCAAATGCAGCAAGTAAAAGCAAACCTCTGCAATATGATTGAATTGCAAACGCAGCAGCACGTGTTGAGAAAAAATCTCGGCGTGCAATAAATGTGTGCAATTGACGCTGAATACGCTTTGCAGCACCATCCAGAACCTCAGCCCGTCGCAGGTCTAAAATGCCAATCTGACCAGCCCTGAGAAACACTTTGGTCCTACCTAGCTGCAAACAAAAATAAATTTAAAAACAGAGAACTTGAAACAATAACAAAAATAAGCAAAACGTTAATGATATTACAGAGCTTGATACCCAATCCTTAAACAGCAGTACCTGAAAATTGTCGAGCTTTAACTTGTGCAGAATTTTCTCTGTCCAAGTTTTTTCATCATAACTGCAACTGAGTAAAAGTAGAACTTCTTGGTACAATATAAATGCAAAAGGAAAAAATTTCTCAGCAAACAAACTGTTAAAAAAAGATGGTAGAGAAAACAGTGCAAAAACAAATCACATTTTCTCAAGATCACTTGTGAGACACAAACAAGCATTCATGCATGCACGCACACAACTGATCATCCTAAAAATTTATGTCTCTAACCATTATCTATTGCCCTTTTTGTGAGGGAAACATGAAAAAATTAAAACATAATAACAAATAACTACACCACTCATTCATAGTAACAAAAAAACTACATCCTTCAGAATCATTGGTAAAGATTTTCCAAGAAAAAGCAGTGGTATTAAGAACAACACCTTCCATCAAATTCAGGAGCTAATAGTCCAAACCGATCCACAAACTCTGTGTAGCTTCTTCGAGTGGGATAACCTGCGAGACTTATCCGAACAGCTTCCAGCACACCCTGTCCCAAATTTTAATAATAATAATTATATCAACCTAATTTGCTAACATTTATATTTAAAAGAAGCAGTACACCTCTTTCAGCATGCAGTGTGGGATAAAAATCTAGAATAAATGGATATGTGCAAGAACAAAATGCATAGCTCAAGCCAGTCTAACAATGAATTGCACACAGTAAATGAAAGAAAATTAAAGAAACATCTGCTTGTCTACATGAACAATAAGCAACCATGACATGAATTTTGTCATCACCATCAATTCAAGACAAGACCAGGTCATAGTAGCATCATGTGCTCATAGCATTCTGGTATCCTATAACACTGTATGCTGGTGAAGCATTTTTTTTACAATATTCACTGTTTACTATTCATGTGATGCAAGTCACCACACAAACAGCGGTCTAAACCCGATGGCAGTTACTTCAGTAAGACAGTCAGGTTTTTATGGCTATACAATGTTTTTGACATGTTGCATTAGAGACAATTTGATCACTCTATGAGAAACAAATGATAAATCATAGACAAAATAAACTATCATGGACACTTTTGAGTGATATAGACTGCATTACATTTAAACTAAGAAATATGACCACTCTTCTTTGAGCTCGGCCACATAACCCACTCTACCAGAATATTCCTCCGTAGATTGGCCATACATACATCTTATGCCCTAGGACCACACTTGAGTTGACTTGGACATATTCATTATACATCCTCATAAGTACCATGTCATAAAGATCACTCCTATGGACAATTTTGTGCAGGCTAGGGCCTCTAGGCAAGGACATTTTACACTCTCATGGCCTCTCTTATGGTTACTAGTATCTTATACTTCAACAAGCATTCTAACATGGATTATCACCGCTCATCAATGATTACTCCATACATCATAGTTTCTTACACTTCACGAATTATTTTCTAAAGCCTGGATCAAAAACCATAAACTCCCATATCCAACTAGCTGGTAAACTATTTTATCAAATTGCTTGAACTAATCATTACATCTACAATCACATGGTCATTGTTGCTTGAATTAGGTTATACATTGGCCACTCTCATGTAATCTAGAACACGCATCTTACAACCCCGGCCATCCTTGTCTCACTTAGGGCCATTCTTCACTGGATTTAACCATACATCCTAAAGTCCTTTAACAAGTGTCATTTGGACCAAATTATACTCATCATCTTCCCCATAGCTTTTCTTGTGTGGACTAAGTTATAGATCTAACACTCATATGTCCAGACTTGCATGAGTTGAATTAGACTTCTTATACTCCCAGAGCCATTCCTTGTAAACTGGATCTCATGCCTTACGCTCACAGTACCACTTTGTGAGTACAAGGTGCACATTGTATATAAGTCAACTTTTGGGCAACTGAACATGTAATTCTTTTGTAGGTAAAAGCATCTGCACATCTTTGTGAGTGAGGTTTTTGCAGATAAACTTCCATAAATTTTAAAATTTTGATTTATACTCTCCACCAGACAATTAGTATTTGAACCTTCCATCTGGATTTCTAATTTTACAATTATAATCCTAGGAAGTGATTTTGAGCAAGTTTTTGTCTCATACTGGTTGGGATCAACAATAAGAATCTTTTTCTAAATTATGTTGTATTATCATTAGGATTCATATTGTTAGGAAAAAAAGAATACAATGGTCTTTTACTATCACAACCTCCATTATGTTTTATGTTATTGTTGGCACAAAAAAAGTGTGCCTTTCCATTACCAATATAATTTTCTTTTTATAAAAAAAAATATTGAGAAAGTGTAAAATCTGGTATTGTTGTTCATGAGTGTGTGTTTGTCTAGAAATAGAGAGTACAATATTCTTTTTGACATGTTATCATTTGTTATTGGATGAAAATAGGTTAATTTTGACAGAAGGATCTAAAATACAATCAGCTTCTGCGATGGAGGGGTGTAAATCAAACTTTTAATACATGGAAGGATCTCTTACAACATTTACAAGCATTTCATAGTTGGCGGGTCTTCATTTTACCTTCATTCTATCACCAACCAATGCTAATAAATATTCCAGTATTTTTGTAGACAATATTCAAGTTTAATTCCTTCATTGCTCTCACGAGAATTCAACAAGAAAAAATGAACATGTTTGCTGAAAATTCCAAGATCATGACAACTCGACAATATTTAGCAGGTACACTTGCAAGCAGTCACTTTATCAGCCGCAAATGAAGGGAAAAAAGAACAAACTAGAAAATTCTAACAATCAGTGCAGTTAAAATCTAAGGAACACAAGCCATCCATTTAAACAAAGAACAAATAAAAAAAATAAGACTCTTATCTCATAAGAATCATGGATAATGATCATATACAATTGCAGAAACTCAAGTGAGCATAAGAAATGATGTTAAACAAGCAACATAAACACAATTACGATCTACTAACCCCACAGCGAAGTTGATGTAGGATGCTCAAATTCTCAAATTTCTGAGGTCGGTTCATAGAGTTCGGCTTCACACAACGTATATAATGAGGCTCTGTTGAATTAAGGGTCTCCATAAGAGCCTGAAGTTGTTGCTGCAAACCAAAAAATAAAATTATTTACAGCATCAACATTAACAAGTTATAAACAGCAAATCAAGCATTAATGTGCAAACTGAAACCTAATGGAAAAAACAAGAAAAACAGCAGTGAAAAAAAAAAATTCCCACTCCAAAACTATTAAGAAGAGAAATAGAGGAATGAATCCAAAACAATCAAAGAACAAAAAAGGGGAAGTGATAAGCTTCTTCCTCAGATTACATTGCTCTCTCTCCCTCTCTCCTTTTGGTGGTTTAGCCATCCACTCAACACAATTTTAACTGCTTAGCATGCATAACGAATCCATATCAACAAAAAATGTTGATACTATAGCATAATCTGGAAAAAAAATTCACCATAGACAGGGACAATGCCTTGTTCTATAAAACCATACATGAAGCCTTATGGTTCACTCAACCCAAGGGTTATATCCATAAAAATATCATCATGGCTATTATCATTAATTTGCTTAAAGCATCTTAATATAAAGTCAACAGTCGAAGCGGTATGAGAGTTGTTTCTTCTTTCACTGCTCCTTGTTATTGTCTATTCTGCAAACAACTAACCAAACTGCATAATACTACAATGATAATGGAAGAAAGGTAAAAGTTTTCTACCTTAAATCTTGAGGCCACAGATGAAAACTTGTAAGAAGATCTTGAAGATTCCTCAGGAGGCGAAGGGAAAAGACCAGCAACAAAGTGACATTTCGAAGACAACATGAGATTGCAATGTTCTACAACAACATAATCACGATTTTTATCTAAAAAGGTGTCTGTTTGATAAGTAACCTGCAGAAAAATAAACAGTTCTTTGTAAAAGTCTTCACTTTGCAAGTTCTATTTAAAGTAATATAGTCACGAATAACATGCCTTGCCAGCATAATGTGAAACGGTAAAATCCGTTTCTGAAAATTTTGCCTTTTCCAGCCTTGGGTGGGCCCGGAAATTCTGAAATAGCTTGGTTGAAAAAGTTTCATGTGTTGATTTTGGGAACATGCTGCAAAAAAATGAAATCAACTACACTTAAGCAATTTCATATAGAAAACGCACCAATTTATAGGGAAGAACTCAAACAGTACCAAGCTTCATCCAAAAGAGCAATTATTCCAATAGGTTTCTGCAAACAAGTACACGATAACATAAGTCTAAGACTAACTGAAATCAATAGGTGGCATATCTAGAAACAGAAAAGAAAAGAAAAGAAAAGAAAACTTGAACTACAGACATGAAACATATTCCCCAGCAAACATTCAATTTCCTTTAATTTTTTCAGCACAAGAAAGAGAGAGATAGAGAAATAGAGGGGGTAGATCCCTACAAGGATATGCTCGGATATTACAAGTCAAACAATATAAATTTAAATGCCAATATTGTCCCTTTTGTGTACATATAAGCTAATCTAAATTCATCAAAAAACATAATTACATGCTAAAATTTATTGCAGTACATAATATCTGTTTCTGAAAGAAGTCCTTTCCCACAATCCTAATATCTCTGGGAGATGCTATAGTGATTATCTAGCTAAATCACAAAAATGGTAGAACATCAAACACTCACTACTAAGCCATTCTTTGTCTTTGTAGCATCTTCAATCGCAAGCATTGCATCATGTATCATTAAATGCATCATATAAAAGAGAAACATGGACTAAATTTGTTTGTCGATCCAAAGTATTATTATCAGTAAGAAGGAGAATGAGAAATCAGCAGAAAACTGCATACAAATTCGGGAAATAACAGATTAGCCTAACTAAAACAATATTTTCAGAGGGGAAACAGATGAAAAACCTTTTCAATTAAATCCAGAACATCCTGATTGTCAATAAATTCAATGTAGCTCCAATTAATTTCTTCTTTTCTATATTCCTCCTGCTCCATCTTGAACACATGCTGAAACAGAGGGAAGAAGGAAATGAGACAGCATAAATTTAGTGAATGTCATCACATCACAAAAGACAACATTGCACACCTCATTGAAATGTTGCTGAAGTTTTTCATTTGCAAAGTTAATGCAAAACTGCTCAAAACTGCAGAACAGAAAACATTAATCACTCAGTAGACATAAGTTAAAAACAAAAGCATTGCTGCTGAAAACAATATATGACAATAGTAAAGTCAAATTAGTGCAGAGGAAAAAATGACATGACTCAAGGCCAATAATATTGCAATGGAGATGCAAAATGCAAAAAGGCATTAGAAAGAATGTTAAAACAACATTAGAAAAATCTTTTGAAGTGATAATCTGATAGGGTAACTGCCAGTAAAGGTGACACACAATACAAAGTTAATCACTTACAATAGAGACACACAGCATTCCACAACACATTCTTTAGAACAGTTGACTGCGTGTGAAAATCATGAACATAAATAACTTCCAAACACCAAACAAGTTCAAGGCAACATGAGAAGCTCAATAAATAATTTTCCTATAAGATTACACCTTAAGATATAGCAATGGTCTGAAAGACACAATTGAAACAGGATAATGCATTTATGAGATATTACCTATTATATTTGAAGCATTCAAAGCCATAAATGTCCAATACTCCAACTTGTATCAGGGAAGTTGGATCCTGCCCGACAGACCTATTAATCTTCTCAACAAGCCTAAAGAAACATCAAAACCAAACAAGTTTAAATTATGACAACTATGGAAAAAATATAAAGAAATTATTCTCTGCACAGTGACAATAGGCATACCAATCAAACAGCCTAGCATAAACAGTCTTTGCCAGGGCATCTCGACTAGCAACAGCAGCATTACAGTCAAGAGCTTTTATAATATTTCCTTCACGGGTTTGAATTGTACGAGTACACAATGTTGCAAACAAGAGGTTTGCATCACACCTGATTAAAAAAAGTAATTTAGTAGCTTAAATTAAAAGCCAATGAGCAATTAAAAATCATTACAGGCAGGAATGTCCACTGCCAAACTCAGTACAGACAACTTGTACTCATCCCCCCTTGATTATTCTAAAGTTGATAGTTTTTTCAATATTTGAAATCCCGTTAAAGCAAAGCTCCACAGAATAAATGTGTTATAGATTAATGAAACAAAATTCATAAGAGGAATAGTTCCAATATTTTCTGACTATGTTCGATTTTTAAAAGTTCAGTTTTTTCCTCTCTATCGCTATAGTGAAAAACAATTTTATCTAGCACTTTCACGTCCAAATACACAAAAACACAATATGAGAAATTTAGCTTGCTCACTTCCAAACTTAAAAAAAATAAGAGAACTGATTCAATGCTGATGGAATGTCAAAGATTGTTCAAACAAAAAAAAAATCCCAAGCAATTAATGCAATCACCTACATAAAAAGATCAGCCGCCATTTGCATGTGAAAGCTAGATTTTTCATCCTTTACAGTGGAAGAATCATGTTCCTTGCCAGGAGAAAATTCAATATTCCCAAGATGCAAAATTGCAGCCAAGATGCGAAATATAGCTTCCTAATAATAACATGGCAAACGCAAAATGAGTATGATAGCATCCCAACAAGATAATCCAAGAAAAAGCAAGAAACACACATCAAGAACTAAGTCATTCTATGGTGCTTAAACCTGATCTTCATTGCTTATACCAACAATATCCATTGCCCTCCTTGTCTTTATGTATTCTTCTGCGTTGCTCACCCCATCTAATTCATATGTCTTACTTTGATTTAAGTAATGGAAGTGATGCGGGTTATCCAGTTTGTACTTCTCTGCATCCTAGACATATCAGTAAGCTTTAAAATTCTATTAGAAAATAAAAACACCATCACAGACAAAACACCATATTGCAAACACAACTCACAAAGACTCAGCCAGTAAGAACATCACCACACAACACTAAACAGAAAATACAGGATAGGAAAGGAAGAGAGTGTACCCTCTCAGATGCACACAATTGATAAAAACAGTGATAATTCCTTTCGGGATCTGTTATTTGAACTACACGAGATCGTTCCAGAAGGTAAGTTCTAATCGCAGCACCGGATATCCTGCCAGTTGCATCAAACTGGATCTCGACGAACTTGCCAAAGCGACTGTCGAGACAAAGAATGAGATTTTAAGAAAGCTTGAAATATATTCAATGGACAATTGGGATTGCCAGGTTAACAAGTTGTATAAGAATAGATATAAGATATGGTAATCAAAAATCCAATCATATAAAACCAATAGTGGAAATTAATCAAATTTCTTCCTGAATAAGACTTTATTTGATGCACACTATCTCCAATCCTTCAATATTTTTTTCCCTTCATGGTTGTATTCAGCTAAGATTCAGATATTTTCATTATCCTAAAGCTTTCTCCCCATGTCTGCATTTCACATGCCGTGTTTTCTTTTCTTTTTTCAAAATTTTGTTTACAAGCTCATTCATTAAAAATGGTACCACGGGTGATGAGAAAAAATACAATACATCACCATGTTCTGCCAAGTTGATGTTCTTCAGTTGAAGTATCATGTACAGAACATTTATTTATTTGAGTATGGAAGAAAAGGAACAGCTGGCAGCAGATACAGGTTAGCAATTAGAGCTACAGATTGGTAAAAGCAAGAGTATATTTGGAAAACAAACTCCATCTCACCTTGAGTTGTCATTTCTAACAGTCCTTGCATTACCAAATGCCTCCAAGAGTGGATTTGACTAAATTATGAAAAGGATGAATCAGCCTCGACAAAAGACACAGAGATGAAAAAAAATTGCCAAGACAGATTTCACCAATCACCTTATAGCAAGTTAAAGACAAGTCAACGACCGGTTAATGTTTCTCCAGCAAAAGGGGAAAAAATTAACAGAGGATAGATGAATATGGGGTACATACATATATAGACTGAGAAACATAACCGAAAAGTAAATTTATAATTTTACAGTGAGTATATGCACTCTCTTCTTTAAAGATAGGGGCTAGCGGCAAATGGGACAAAGAATAGAGGAAAGGATGTGTAAGTCTTACTTCAAGGACTTGCTGCTCAACTGTTCTGTCGTCACCAGCAGCTCGGCCACCAACAAAAGTGAGATATTGCATAATCAATTTTGTTGTCTCAGTTTTCCCAGCCCCACTTTCTCCACTAACCAGTATAGATTGGCTTCGACCTTCACTCATCATAGCTCTGGAGTTTAAACCCAACAGAAGCCACTAAATACCTTTATATAATAGTGATTTATATCTCAAATCAGCTCTCAATTTTCAAGAAAACATCCTAAATACAACATACCTGTATGATGCATCTGCCACAGCAAAAACATGGGGACTTAGCTCACCAAATGGAGCTCCCTTATATTGCTCCATCATATGCACGTTGTACAGATGAGGAAGCTTGGTGAATGGATTAACCGCTATTAAAATGCTTCCTGTGTACGTCTATCAAAGACAAAATGCAGAATATGTCACATAAATATCATCACAAAACAAATGATAACTTAGATTACAGTGTTTCGGTATTAAATCATAGACTGATTAAATGACGCCCAACTAAGAAAAGACGTTATTCATCAATACGGTCCACAACATAAAAGCATAGTTAAATGGGCCAAAAAAAAATCACTTAAATGCATGTTGAGCATCACGTTATCCATTTACATACCATGATCTCAATACCAAAAGGACAGCGCGGCATGCCTAATGAGAAATTAATTCAAGAATTGAACAAATTTATTTTGTTGATTTGATTAACCAAAAAACACAAAGCACTCAAATTGATCATTAGTTAGCAGCACCTTAACAAAGAGCTGCTCACACCAAAAACGCTTGACCCGACATGTCAAGTGCCAGCTCATAATTCGGACACCTAATTTAACAAATTTTAAATACACTTGACAAAAAAAGTACCCTCTATACCACATTAACTTAAAATACCTAAAATTCAAACAATCACAAAACCACAACTAACAACAAAGCTTACTCAAAAAAACACCATGATTAATCATACAATTTACCATATTTGACGAAAGGCATTCATTAAACACGCAAAAAAAGACACTTGTTAAGAAAAAACAAAAAAAAAAGGCACGGATTGTGAAGTCCATACATAAATATCATTAAGAGCATATCTTCTTTGAAGATTATAAAGCACTCCAGGCTCATTCAAGTAAGTCAATTTAGTCATATCATCAACACCTCCATGCTCCTCCTCTTCATCTGCATCTCTCGGACACAATTTCTCAGGCACAGTCAAAACCTACACCACCAAAAACAAAAACTTGAAAAACAAGACAAAATCCACTCAATAAACCACCAAAAACACCAAGATTTCACCTGTTTTCCATTAACAGTAAGGATTTGCACTTTTTTGGCCAAGAAATCCGTTACTTCAGCAGCAACCCATGCCAAATTCTTGTCTTCTGCCCATACTTTTGAGCCTTTCCGCAGATTCATCTTGGGCTCCTGTGAGATCACCATTCAGTGAAATTCAAAAAGCCTAGGTGAAAATTTTGAAATTATATTTTGAAAGAGAAACCCTAGAAGAAGAGAGAGAAGACTTACTGGCATTTCTTTTGGGTGAAGTTTTGGGTTCCCGCCCTAACAGGTGCTCTACAGTTAAAGTCCAAAAATAAATAAAAGGAGGAGAGGAAATTTCTTATTAAATATTTATTTAAAAGAGTATTTTGAGATGACACGTCAAACAGTGCTGTTTTGGACATGTGGGTATCTTGCTTCCTGCCCTGATGTTAACGCTCGTAGCGGAGAAAAGAAAGCCATTTGACTGGCTGCTGCGATATGTTCTGGCCTTGGGTTGGGCCTTGGAGTGTGAGTGAGGTTTTGCTTTCTTGTACGGGTGAAATGAAAATCCGTGGGGGTGCGAAATGTTGTCGTATTTGTCGTGCAGAAAATTACAGACGAATTTTTAGTGATTTTCAGAGCTATTATAGAATACTAAGGGTTATTTTTTAAAGTATTTTTATTTAAAAATATATTAAAATAATTTTAAAAAATATATTTAATATTAACACATCAAAACAATTTAAAAATATTAAAAAATATATTTTTTTTAATTACAAAAACAAACAGCTTGTAGGAATTAAAGTCTGCTTCTACTACTATAAATTAACTAGGGATTGAAGTGTGCTGTATTTTTAACATTTCAAGTTCTGTGTTAAAGTGCATAAGATGCATGAGTTAAAAGTCTTGGAGTTTTTTAAAAAATAAAAAGATAGGTAATATTGATCAGTTGGATCCCTTTATTATTACTAATATGATAGGGTGTTTGGAAGTATGATAATGTTGCTTATTGAAGTGTTTTTTACTTGAAAATATATTATGATAATATTTTTTATTTTTAAAAAGTTATTTTTTACATCAGTACTTCCAAACGATTTGAAAATACTAAAAACATTACTTTAAAAGAAAGAGAAATTTTTTTTATTTTCAAAAACACTTTTAAAATACAAAAACAAATGGGCCTTAAGTTTTCTCTCTGCTATCTATTATATTAATATTTTAAAAAATTTAACATGAAATATCGATTAAGTCGACAACATGTCGCATAAGAAGTGTGATGTTTTTTTTGAAAAATTCAAAAAATATTGATGGAAAAAATTTAAAATATATATTAAAAAAATCTGAAAAAATAATTTTTTTGCAAATTATTTATTTATTTATCGCTATAAATTATTTTCAAGATTTTCTATTTACTTTGGTTTTTTTAATTTTTTTTAAGAATAGAATATAAAATATAAAATATTAATCTATGCTTATTTTTTTATTTTTCTTTGTAAGTTTTTATTTTATTTTCAAAATCCAAACAAAAACATTAATAAATAAGATTTATGAAAAATTATAAAATCTTGAATAATTAAAATCAAAATTGCGATGAAAAAATAAATTAGAGAATCGCAGCTATAAAAAATACACAAATTAAATGGATGATGTAAGAAAATAAAGATTTTTTTCAAAATAAAGTAAAAAATTAAAGCACTTGTTATGGTAAAGTTAAAAAAAATAAACAGTTAGCTAACAAAATAAAAATAATGAAAAATGACAGGCCCATCCTAAATCAATAATAAATATTTTATTATTTTGTTTTTTTAATAAAAATTTAGAAGTTAATAAAAAATAATTTTAATGTACTAAATTGTTATTGGTCGCGCTTTCACCATTACAAGTCATCAGTTTTACCGATCTTTCAGGGCAGGGAACTCAAATGGTGCAGAATACACGGCAAAGGGATTTCACATTAGTAACAGAGGGACCCAATTAATCAAAACTCAATAATGAAGAGACGTTGGATATAAATCAGAGCCTATAAATTTTCATACGGTATCTCTTGTACAAATCACCTAGTCTACTGTTCTTTCATTGGATAGGAAAATGATCTCCAATGGCTATGCAACTTTTCATTGGCGAGGCCGCAGACACCTGGTGCTCGGGCTATCATGTCCTGCCATAAAGAGTTCTAAAGGCTACAAGGGGTGGGGTTATCCTCCAGGCTGTAAATACCTGACAATGGGGCTGCCAAGTCCTGGGTGCTAGGGGTATACCCAGGCAAACAGGTTTGCAAACCAGCACGCCTGGGTTCGGACTCATTGTTAATGTATCCGCGTCCGGACCCAAGGCTAATGGATCCCGCGTCAGGAT
>Ga0307507_10004125_pt1 | contig 26428 bp, 27 predicted proteins | sample 7_EM_MG_FD_207223 | JGI IMG/M metagenome (GOLD analysis project Ga0307507, IMG submission 207223) | Populus trichocarpa ectomycorrhiza microbial communities from riparian zone in the Pacific Northwest, United States - 7_EM | ecosystem: Host-associated > Plants > Roots > Unclassified | place...
TAAACACTCGCTGCCCTCTTCCATCGGAGCCATGGCTCTTGCCCTGCAACTACCCTTGCACGAGCAAGTTTAAATAAAATAGCCTCTAATGATTCCAACAGAAGCAATAAAACTATCACGCTCCCTCTGATCACCACATTGCTCTCGGCATCCAACGGATGGCAGGCAGGTATGGGATATGGTATCGTCTGACCTATGCCTCTCAGGCGAAGGCGTTGCAGAATCCCCGGGGGACTTGACACCTGCGAAGCAGAGAACAATTTGATGAACAGGTAGCGGGATGACGCGAAAAATAGCTTTTCCGTGTCACTGCCGAGCAGGAGGGCATGCTGCGCTGACGGTGAGAGCAATAGAATAATGAACAGTTGAGAGGAGAGATATGAGATCGTCAAGTGTTCTTTCTCTGCCTGCGACAATGGGGAATATGAAAACCGAGCTATGGCAGGGTTCGCAGCAATAAGGGTGACGCCGATGCCTGTCTCTTGTACGCGACGAACAAGAAAGCTTGTTACGCATCTTTGAGCATATTTCTCGAGCAAGCTTTCATTCAACCATTTCACACCACCCCCCCTTCTGACGAGGTTTTTTGTGTCATCTGGCAGTGCTGAAATCCAGTCTTCAGCAGCAGGCACGGGCTCTGGCCGCATGAATACATCAAGTCGCTTCTGGTAGTGCAGCTTCCACGCCACATATAAGATACGTAGCATTGTAAGGAACAAGGTCAACGGCGCTGTTGCGAGAGTCAGGAGAAGAGCAGGGGTTGTTAGAGGAACGGCCGAAGTCGGTCGAAGAAGCGCCGTCAGCTTGAGTTTCTCTGGGGAATGAGGTGTCGACGTCGACGCAGTGTACAGATAGACGCGAACAGCGGGTCTAGGAGGCGGAGGGCTAGCTGACAATTTGACGCACTCCAGGGTGGGTAGGTGACTTGGCCTCTTTACAGAAATCTTGTAAAATCCAGTTCGGTCGTTGAAAGGAGAGACGTGAAATTCTTTTGGAAATGTCCATTGATGGTCGTAACTAGGTTACAAACGGTGAGTTATACTCCGCTCGTTCTTTGAAAATGTAGGTACTAACCCTCTCGATGGAATTTCGTCCTCGTTGTGGTTCAGCTCGAGGACATAAATATGACTCTCCCCAAAAGTGTTATGAACCTAAAGCACCAAAAAATGAGGAAGCCATAGAAACCTCAATGACATGGCACATACCTCTAGAACGGTAATCCACAAATCACCATTCTTGTAACAGAAATAAGCGGTAAGAGGATTAATCCCCTCAAACCCAAGGAAACTGGGCATGGTCATTATCCACGCGTCGTCCATCGTATCCAGATAACCACGGTGTCTCAAAATACCCTCCAACTTGTTGCGGATCGACAAGCCCTGCTGGCCAGTTACATAGGGGTCGGACCGGAGACCAACAAGTCTTCCCCACAAACCTCCGTAGCCAAAAATCCAACCGCGCCCCAGGTCTAATGAGCCACGTTCCAAGGCGTCTAGAGATACGAGCAACGAGACCGTAGGATATGTAAAGGCGTGCGACGCCTCCAACGGAAGGTGTCTCGCGTGTGTTACCTGGTTCCGCAGAATGTATGCTTGGGGGCGAAGACGCTCGCTGGGTTCATCAGACTTCCTTCTTCCATAAAAAAAAGCAGAAGCGGACAGAATCAAAGCAAGAACGATGAGCACCCCGTCCTGCGGTGTTGGTGCCATTTGGCGTTATCCATCGGCTAAAAAGGTCTTGGCAGGCCTTAACAATGTTGTTTTCTATTGACGGGATTTCCAAACAATACGTCCACGTGATCTACTATCATCTAGGGCCATTGAACTTTGGAGTTGACGCTGAGCGTGCTCGTCGCTCCACCCTTTTCCCTCCTGTCTAGTTTCGGGGCATTTCATGTCCACAAACCCGTTTGGTAGTGAAGTAAAACCTCCACCACCAGTTCTGGATGTAGAGGAAAGCCGCGCGAAACGACTACAACGTCAACAGGCCCGCTTTCGTGCCAGAGGAGGGTGAGTGTTCAAATAACCATCAAGAGAAATAGGCTCGTAACCTCGTTCGAGATAGAATATTTGTTCCCTCCAATAGAAACCTTCTGGCTGATATTCTTCTCGGCCGAGCTGCACCAACACACTCACCACGTAGATCTCGATCAAGGAGTTTATCATGTTCTCCTTCGAAGCGTAATGGAGGAAAGGAAAGGGGAAATACTGTTGTCGATGAACGGGGACAACAGGTGTACTTGAGTACGAATGCCACTCGCAGGAGCCCTCGGAAGGCCAAGGCTGGCGTTAAGGAACGACCCGTGTCGGCTGGTGAGTCCTCATCAAGCACCTTGATGCGAACGCCTCAAACATCGACCACTACAGGTCCGTCACGGGAAAGGCCAATCAGCACTCTCAAGAAGTCCTCAGCTTCAAAAGGGAAGAAAAGAGCATCAGATACTGACAGCAGATCACGCACATTGACAGCTCTTCATTACCCTTTCATAGAATCTGTCGTCGATGAAGATGCGCCCGTGAAGAAAGCTCGAGGTAGACCAAGTAAGAAAGCAGTCCCTCCTGAAGAGGAGGAGGATGAGGACGCGAAGCAAGCAGCCAAGACGACATCTTGGGGCAGGAAACCTACAGCGACCGAGCCAACTGCTTCGCAGAAAAGGAGCAAGGCTAAAGCTGTAGCGGGGCCTGAAGTCGCAGAATGTGACGGTGAGCCTTACGAAGAGGTGAAGTCGAAACGTAAGAGCCAGAAATCTGCACCGACCAAGCCAACTGCTTCGCAAAAAAAGGGGAAGGCTAAAGCTTTAGAGGAGCTTGAGGTTGTAGAATGTGGGGAGGTTGATGCTGAGCCTCATGAAGAGTTAAAGTCGAAGTCGAGGGCACGTAAGAGCTCTAAACTTGCGGTGTCATCGTCAAAGGACACCACTGGTCAGTGCATCTACTGACAGACAACCTCAAAATTTGTCTGATTTATTTAATTTTAAGTGGCCGACTCTGAGGCTAAACGGAAACCTGCGGTCAAGACGTCGAATGACCCTCCGAAACGCACGCGTTCGAAGAAACCAAATGGAGTATATGTTGGGGTGTCTGAGGATGACGATGATCTCCCAGAACCACCTCCAAAAAAGTCTTCCAAATCAACATCCAGGTCTAAACAACCTGCCCTGCCTTCAAATGGAGAGCCCGGTACACAAGTGACTAAACTGAAACCTGTTGGTAAGACGTCGACTGACCTCAAGCGTGCGCGCCGAAAGAAACCAGCTGAAGCGTGTGTCGCTCTGTCTGAGGATGATGATGATCTCCCACAACCGCCCCCCAAAAGGTCTTCTAAATCAGCACCCATGCCTCAGCGATCTGCTCTGGCATCTGACGGAGAGCCGGATACACAAGTGACTTCAACAATCTTGTCAAAGGGAACAGCTCGCAAGAAGCCTCTTTCGGTGATAGAAGAGGAAGAAGAAGAGGAGGAGGAGGAGGGGTCTCAAGTCGACAAGAATGCGAAGGGAGATAGGTGCATGGATGCACTAGTGCAACCCAGAAAGCGCACCTTCACCGAAATCCAAGAGGATAGTCTCGACGCAGACGACCATTCTCTGCGCAAGCGCTGCAAGACAGTGGCTCCCAAATCAGCAGGAGAGTCCAGCAAGCTTGCCTCACTGATCAAGGAAGATACGAATGCCTCGTCTGATCCCAACAACGCGCCAATCTCTCATAGGCGGGCTAAAGCCGTTCGAGGGAAACCTAGACCTCGAAAGGCATCCGCAGCCGCCGAAGAAGTAGAAAAGGCGCCAAAAAGCGATAGTAGCACTACCAAGCGGAAAAAAACTGCTGTCCAGGAACTTGCCCAACGTCCTTCCAAGAAGCCCAAGGTAGAGACGACGAGCACCGATAAATCTTATGCTTGTGAGCCTATGGCGAACACTTACGAAAGGCAGACAAAGACAAAGAGAACGTGAGTGTCCCTCGAGATACCTCGCTTAAGCTGCCATTCTTAACGCGGGATCAATGAATGCCTCTCAGCAGGAAGACTTCCAAGAAGGAGAACATCCGAGGTGTCCCAAAGGCCTCTAAGGATTCAAAAGTTTGATCCATTTTTCTCTCATTTCGTCAATTCCTAATTCCCATCATCGCTTTCAGGTTTATACCAAGGTCGCACCTCTCAAAGGTCCTCCAAAGAGTGTGCTACACCGCATTCAAAAGATTGCACCTCGCAAGCATGATGATGACAATGAACCTGACCCCATTGACTTTCTATCGTGACCTACTGACATACCTACCCAAATTGTCGATTTGTAGACATCAACGTCAATCGCATTTCATGTACTTATTCTAGACAATCTCATATTGTATCTTTCGGAGCATAGTCTTCCAGTCATCCATTAATATACGTATAAAGTACGGCAGGGATTGACTACCTAAAGCTACCTAGATAAACCGTCCAGAGACGGTCGACGGCGAGGGTCTACTGGCTGCGTAACCTCAACAACGTCCATCGGAGCAATGAAAAGATCAGAGGGCGGTTGGTGCGTTGGCGTCAACCGACCAGAAATCCAACTTGATTCCGCAGGCGTCACTGCACCGTTCCGTCCTTCATCCTCCTCCTCCTCCTCCTCGTCTTCCTCTCCTTCACTTGCCGAATCCGGATTCATATCCATGGCCTCTTCAACTGACATGGGTGGCACGTCCATTACCACATCCCCATCAGCCGAATTGGGGGTCGCCATGGACGTCGATGGCGTGGCTTGTATTGAGGATGATGAAGGTCCGTCATGTTTGCCAGACTTTTCAAGTTTGCGAAGGATCTTAGCAATGTACTCCTTGGCAAACTTTTTGATTTTGGAGACTTTCTCCTCTGAAAGCGCATCCAGTTTTCCCTCACGGTAACTGGAAGACTTCTTTTCCTTCTCGGCGATGACCTGCGTCAACTAGTAAAGCTTAGCACAACATGTCGTCAACAGAGATCACCGTACATACCTCCTTCGCATGTTTCTTGAACAGGTCATGGTTCAATGACTTGGCATATTTTGACATGCACTTCACGACCACCGCGCCAACAAGTTTTAATAGCCTCTTCTCTTTGTTCGCCTCCTTCTCCTCGAGAGTTAGGACCTTCTTAGAAGACTTTGCTTTTTTCCGGCCAGCCCTCTCTTCCGCAGCCTGTGCCTTGGCCTTGGCTTCGGCAGCGGCAGCAGCAGCGGCTTCTTCTTCTTTGGCGGCACTTTCCGCCGCCGCCGCAATGATTGCCTGAGCCTCATCGCGTTTAGCTTTTGAAACATCCTGGCCAATGAGAGGTGGTGGCGGCGGCTGGACTCGTTTCGGTGGTTGGTAAGGTAGGAGACCCCTCTCGTATCTAGTAAACGGCGGTATGCGAGTTGAAGGATAGTCGCGAGATGTATGGTCTTCGACAGACTTGAGGCGTTTTGGCTCATGTATATGATTATCATCCTTCGCAAGAATGATGAGAGCTGGGAATTCATCCTCATCGTCCTACACAAACGAACATTCAAAAACAGAGTCACCAACAAAGGTTGTTGCACTGACCTTTTTTACTCGCTTTGGTATTCGATTATATAAGGGTAAACTCTCCCAATGTTCGAGGAGCTGCAAGATTTTCTTTTTAGTTTCATGGCGAGGAATGCTCATCACATGCGTACTTTGTCAGCCTTTTCTTTCACTGCAGCGTTGTCGAGTTCACTGCATAACTTCACCGGCTCCGTTACTCTTGAATCTACGACCTTGTTCTTGTTGAGCAAAGGCCATGTAGTCATGCACTCGAGGGACTTGAGTGCACGCGTCAGAACGAAGCCTTCGACACTGTGACACATCACTCGCCAGCAATATTAAGTCAATGTCTGCTGGATAATCATCCAAAACATTTTTCATGAGCGTGTATCCGCGCAAACGCATGATCTGTCGCAGCGCTGCTTGATCCTCGGTTATCTACAGAAGCCACCATAAGTGTTACAAAGCTCGTCGACGATAGATATAGCACCTTGATGCGTGTCAGTAACTTATATAGGACCTTGCGACTTTGAGTTTGCCGTATGGCTTGCACAACCTTCGGAACATCCTTCTCAACAATCGGTTTCATCATGGGCTTAATAAAGATAAATCAGTATAGGAATTGAAAGGACGATGCCGAGTCATACCATGAAATCCGGATCGTCGATCTTCTTGCCCTTCTTCTTCTTTGTCCCCTTGATCGCCATGAGGTCTTGTTCGTCAGTGATTCCAAGAGCTACAATGAGGTCTAGTAGAGGGCAGAAGATGAGAAACATGTAAACGAACCATCAAGATACAAGTCGTCCATTGTTACTATGTCCGTCTGAGTCTTCCCTCCAATGAAGCCCACACAGTTGGGTTCCCCGCAATAGCATGTTTGGGCTTGATGGCTAGATTTCCAGAAGATAAGGGCATCATCCCCTGTGAACCCTAAGTTCAACTCACCCGTAACGATCAACGTTGTAATTGAAGGTCAACTCCTCATACTGCTTAATGTCACGTTTTGCGAAAATTCCCATCCGAACGTGATGTCCAATCGTCCACTTCGCGACGTAGCAATTGGGACTACAGCTATGATTGGCGAAGCGCCCGATCCCTCCACCCTTCGTTGCGTCGATAAACTGTGGGGTATTGGGCGACAGATGATACCAGGAGCACGTTTGAACGCACCTCATCCTTCTGCAGCATCATGAAGTAAAAGTGTTGAATGCCTTCAAGAGCATATTCTCGCATACGCTTCTTGAAGGAGGTGGGATTGACAACGTCCCCGACATATTCATAAATGAAGGTGTCCCTGAACGTCAGATCAGTGGGAAGTTGAGTGAGTGATTTTCATGACACACTTTGGAAGGTCCTCTTCTGCCCTCAAGCCAAATCCCTTTTTCTCCGTCAGGACAATCTCGATATTGGCGTACTCCCTCTTCTGAAACCTAATAAAATGTAACGTTCACGTAGTGGTCAAATATAGAAAAGCAATCCTTGCCTTTGGTTCTGGCAGTAAGAACGACAGCGACAGTCCTCGGGCAGGCACTCGACTTGTGTTAATCTGTTAATGCAGTCGGAGTACGGACCACACGCTTTGTCGTGGCTGTCGACGCCTGTGAGCGACAGTGTGTCAGCAAAAAACGCCTCACCAGATGTAGACTAACTCGTTGTATAGAAACTACGGAAAATGTGCGAAACTAACCATGTTCATAGACGCAGTCACACGTCATGCTTTCGAGAACCTCTCTCGAGCGGCCCAAAGACTTGTTCTGGTAATTATTAGCAGAAATCTCATTGAAAGTGCTCAGGGCGTCTGTGCGTGCGATCGGAAGGTCTCCAATAAGCTGGGGACCCGGGCTAGAGGGCTTTCGTGAGTTGGTGACGGGCGTTGGGGGTGGGGAGGCGGATGTTTTAGTTGGAGTGCCATTCATGGTGGATGGTGGAGGGGTGGGGGTGGGCGATGATTTGAACTTTTTGGGCAGCGTGTCTGCCACAAGAGTGGAGGGAGAGGCCGGAGATGTGCCCATGTCTGCCTTGACGTTAAACTCCATCTTGACACCGAGATTCATGACTGGACCTGTTGAGAGAGAAAATGAGGGTAAAGGAGTGGCATCAACGTCTTCAACCGTGGGTGGTGGAGACAAATCAGAAACCTGCTTGCTAGGGACTGATGGGCTCAGACTCAGGCTCTGTTTTGCTACTGAGCACATCTTGGACATTATAGCCAGCCTACAATAGACGGCTCAAAGGTGTAAGAGCGGCGAGGGCTTGACCTGAACGACCTGACTGTCAAGCTCTCCGTTTAAGAACGCCCGGGACGTTGCGCCGCCAGGCTGCACGCAGTAGAGGTCAACACAACGCCAACGATAGACAAGACAGAGTTATAGCGAAGAAAATAGCGACTAGTCCAGTGGCCGTATGTACATAGAGAGTTGGAGCGGAAGGCCAAATAAATTTCATTCGACTGTGGTTGTTTTGCTCAAACCCACCAAATCGCGACTTTCTCCACTTTCTGATACCGACCTGTAGCTCCCTAATTACATTCTTCCTCCGACCACTATGTCGACGGCTAAATCTTCGTCAAAAAAGAGAAAACGTAGTGCAAGCCCCGAGAGTCTGTCTTTCAGGCTCTCAACATCAATACCCGCCCAAGTAGGACCGCTGCTTGGTAAGATCCCTTCCAGTTTCAAGGAATAGCTAATGGACTTCCATCAGTGACCTACCCAGCCCTGAAAGCACCCTCCTCAACTGTGTTCAAGTGCTACGCCCGAAAAAAGTTGAAAACAAAAAGTCAAGAAAATGACACTGAGGGCCCGAAAAGTCAAGATCTTCTGGCTGTTGGAGAAACTGATAGTGTCGAGTTCGCGACGAATGACAGTGAGAGCAGAAAAGTCGCGGGTTTGGGATGCCAGTCAGTATCTCCTCCCTCCATCCTGCCTGTTCGGTAAATTGAATTTGTCGCGTTCTGGCTAGCTATCTTGTGGCAGCACATAACCGGCGGACAAAATCACTCTCCATACTACCTACGCCCAAGTCCCCTCACGTCCTGACCCGTACAGTGAAGGCCCTAAAGTCCATTCCTCCTGCGGCTGCCCCTTCGAAAACTCAATTCCGTGAAGCTCGCGCGGCTCTAGGCGAAACTTTTGGGACCAAGAAGGCTAAAGCTGCAATCAAAGCTCAGGAGCGAAATGTCGTAGATGTTGGCGCTATGGAGGGAGTCATGGGATATGTCATGGATAGCATTGACAAAGGCGCAGGCGGACTCATGTCAACAGGTTCGAGTACAACTCTCCGTCTGCGCCTGACGTTATCTGATACTCCCTTTCGTCGCCTAGAGGAGGCCAAGGATGCTGCTAACCAAAACAGATTAATTCCTCCCTTCAATGCCACGACAACGGATCCTTCAGATGTATATCCTCTGCACGATATCATATCTGAAGCGGAATGGAAAGCGCTCTCTGTCACCGCTTTCGATCATGCTAATGATGATAAGGAGCGCATTGCCTTACTTCCTTTCCGATACTCCAAATGGCTCACTAGCCACCTGAGCAACATTTCTCAGGAAGCGGGGAAGTCAAAAAAGAAGCACATGTTCGAATACTTCCGTTGTCCTACATTTTTCTTGTTCTCATGATGAGTCCAGGAAAATTCTGCTTTACATTTCTGCTATGCTTGGCTTTAGGCAAGCACTTCTTCGAAAAGACTTCGACAAAGAACATCTGTACGAAAAGTTTAGCGGGGTTCCCAGCGTAGTATTGGATAGTCTTGTGTCAAGATTCACCGAAGTTTCCCGAGGCTCAACGAAGTACATTTATTTTTATCCGAGTGACCTCATGTGTAACTAAATTTTTTCAATTACAGACACCAGGCAACATCGGCAACAAAAACTTTGATTTTGACGAACATCTTTGCTCTTTGTTTGAAGTTGGACAAGTTCGCATCAGATACTGATCTTCTAGCTCATGACCTCAGCATGAAAGTTTCCGAGTAAGCCCTTTGGTCTTGACTATCCACAATATTCTAATCTTTATTCTTTCTGTCGACAGAGTTAACCAGCTATTTAAATCTCTTGGTAGGTTTCTAGCTCTGACCTTGAAGTTTTCTTAATCATTCAATCGGTTAGGCTGTAAAATCGTGACACTTGGCGAGAGGGAGAGAACCAGACTTGGCATCCCAGACAGTTCTGCATCAACGAAGCGAGCTGTGTTGAATGCCCCTGTGGTGTTCCCTAAACCAAGGTCAAAGAGAAAGACTTGAACACGTCCGCATCAAGGTTCTAAAATGCCCTTACGTTTTTTTGCACACGATAATACTCGCTTGACACATGTCATGCATCGCGATTGTCTTCATCTCCGCCGTTAAATTGAGTTCACTTTTTCACTTTCGACATGCTTATATGTATATGTTGTCAAGATCACACAGCGACAAGCACTGCGTGACGAAGGTTATTTGACTTTTCAAAGCGGGGATTGATTTCATCAACGTGCCCCTTGCCACCTGACGCGCTGAACATGCTATCATGTTTTTTAGTAGGACCACCACTGGCAGAATACCATTTCAAACCCTTCAGACGCCGTTATTCAAAAAGTACTATATTGAGAATAACGAAACAAGCTGTCATATCTCACTCCCCATCCTGCGATGCAATCTGGAGAGCGTCCGACGATGCTAAAATAGAAGTTACAATCTGGGCAAACGCGACCCATTCACCCCACGTTCGTGATACAATTGCCAATGCCTACCACTTGACAGGCTGCCCTCGCCATTTAATAATGCGACGACGAATCCAAGCCTTCATGAACGCGAGAACACCTGGGTCAGGGTGAGCTTGCACAGCCTGAAGCACCGAAAAATATCTACCTGAAGCAACGGAGTAGATTGTGAAGTGCAGATTGAAAGAGATCTGCGGTTGATTTGAATGCGGGGGTAGAACCTGAATGCTGGGGAGGACGGATGTACATCCATCATCCTGACTACAATATTTAAGACAATCGCTGCACCAGTGGCGATGGAAAGCATCGTCGGCTGAATACATGGAGCTGTCTGGACCACGAAGGTTTGGGCAACCACAGCGGATGGTGCAGTGCTTTTGAACTTTATGGCCGCACTGGGAACAGACGATGGCGTGTGTCAACACGAAATTGGAGCGGGGTGATACATCAGCCGCGATGAGGGGAAGCGGGGATGCGCAGTCGACGTCCTGATGACAGTATTGCACACAGTCTTTGCACCATTTGCGGTGATAGGCGTCGTCGGCTAGGTGCATGGGATCTTCTGGGCCGCGACGGTTTGGGCAGCCACAGCGGATAAGGATATGCCTATCCTCCTTGTGCGGGCAGGTAGAATTGACGAAAGAAGCCATGGAGAACAATAGATTCGAAATGGGAGCAGTAAAGGAGATGTGACTTTATAGAATGAACACTAAGCCTCTTAGGGGATGTTGGTATCTGATGACTGGGGAGGGACAGTCGTATTTTATAGTTTCTAGCAGATAGTGCATGGTCTTGTGGCCGCGAGAGGTGCGGGCGAAGACCGCTCATATTTCATGGTGCCGACGGAGATGAAAAGGTGTCGTGAACCTCCTGCTGTCGAAAACGTCGGATTATGGACTCGAGGAAACGCTATCGGAGAGGTTATCGAGGATCTTCGTGCGAGCCTTCTACCTGGTTCCCGGTCAGTTTTGTCCTATCCTTATCGCGTAGAACCTCGTCAAAGGACCTAATGGATGGCAATACAGAGCACGAGTTGGTACAAAGAAGGGAAGGGTTTGATATTCACGACAATGGCCGCTTGCTTGCTGCATTCAACTTCTGGGAGTGCTGCAAGGAGAAAAGCAGTATACCTGATGACTGAACCAGTTCACTTGGACAAATGTCTACCGCCCGACGAGGAGTCCTTGATAAAGGAATTTTGCGCTGCACCCTTGCGAAGCCGCGATCATTGAATTGCGTATCTAACAACGGTCAGTAGCGTCAGAAATTTCTCAGCTACGCATAACGGCAGATGATGGGCCAAGCACTTACGAAAGTACCTCCCTGTGGAACCTTGGAAAGGCTGCTGCCCCAGATTTTTTCTCAGGCGTCAAGCTGGAGCCTCATTGACTGGGCGTGCGCCTGCGCATATATTACTGGACAAAAAAAAACCGGCTGGCTTGTCTGGGCTACCAGCGGCATTCAGTCAGCTGATATATTTGGATTAGACATATGAAAGAAAATAATGGAGTAGTTACAACAACACGAACTTGTGGTACTCTTTACCTTACGTATCAGATAACTTGAATGGGACAAATCCGGCCAGCTTTCTCGGTCATGCCCGAGCTGTTAACATTCGTTCGGGTTCTATCCAAACTGGTGAGAAATTATTTTTGAGAGACTCTCCTGAGGCCTGGATATAAATTGGAACCAGCCCCCAGGTGCAATTGGACTGGAGGCCAACGTCAGAGGTTCCAAGCAAGTTTTTACGGTCTTACATAAGCAATATTTGGCCCGACATGGTTGTGTCAACGTTCGACTTCAAGTTGTGTGTCCAACTGCAAAATGTGGCTATTTTTAACTCACAGTGATGCATTGATGAGTCAATCCAGATACGATTCGCTTTAGTGGAGGGTTTTATCCTCCAAAAGGGAGCTTTCAGGCGATACGCTTGATGTGCTTCATGTAAGTAAGCCTTCATTGACTCGGAATCGCGGAAAGCCTCCGACCCCGTCTCTTCGACGAATTCATTCTCGTCCCCTTGGCGAAATTTCCCATATACGGGACGTCGGGTTGCTATCCAGGTTTTTACTGGCCGCGCAAGACTACCCACCTAGGAATTCGAAGGCCCCATTCCTGCGTCTGGCCATCGGCGTTGAGAGGTACGTCATTTTGTAAGCCCACGCGCGTGCCGAGTGCTGAGCCCTTGTCCGTTAAATTAAAGGCCGTTCATCAAAAACCTTCAGGAATCGAACGGAGAAGGTTAATGGTATACTTACCTGGAAAACCAATTACCGTTGTGGCCGGTGTCAATCTTGTGTTAAGGGAGTTGGGGTACGTCTTTAGGCATGTACATGCTCGACTAGCCCACGTCACGGTCTAGGTCCCTTCGCTTGTGGAACCTACAAGCTCTTACTCTGGATCTCGGTCGTGGTCGGGCATTCGAAAAACGCGTGTAGGTTGGCCAGAGTGAGGTGATTTCCCCTTCCGACATAATGTTGTGTAAAATCACGAAGTTGGAGGCCTTCGATTTATGGGCCAATTTTGTGGTGCGGTCCCATGGCATAGATAGCGGCGGGGCGCAATGGAGCGAATTTATGGGATCCTATATGTATAGGTGTCCGCGGACAAATTTCTCACTGTCTTTACTACATAACTGGCGTAAGTCCGCATGGATTAATCCCCTCAAAATGATGCATAGCGATAGATCGCAACGATCATTGACGTAGTGGTATGACATGGATAAAACTTATCCGTAGACCTAGTTTCCGAAGATCCCGGTATCTCGAATGGGTAGTATTTGTTCATTGTTAAAATGAGGAAACCCGTTTTTGCCGTACTTGAAGCTTGAGGCGAGGTGCACCAAACGAAACGAGAGTCCGTTTGTACATTCTGGGTTCGAAACACAAAACTTAAAGTCTTAAGCCCAAGAAACCAGCTCGATATGAGGGTAGGACATAATCTCAGGTGTGAACTGAACAGGGCAAGGTTTACACCTATCATGAACGTATCATCTTTGAAGGAGTGAAGATATATCACATTTGGAGAGCCATTGCTACTGACGCGCGTCGATAACAAAGTTTGTGTTCCTTTCTGTCACTAAGCATCGCGGCTTGTCATGAAATTGTGTATCCCCTCTTGATTTTGACCTTCCGGCGGCTCTTTCATATACCTATTGAATCGGAGGACATTAGTCACGTCGCTGAAATAAACAATTCTGGGTTCCACCAGGGCCGGATAAATGCATTCAAAAGCCATGTCACCAGGGTTTGTCCTCGTGGTGGGTCGCGGGTTAAGCGTTAGATCGAGCGCTGAAGGCTGCGTCCCACTATACAACGACCATCGGCCCGCTGTCAGGAGCCGCCTGTTATCCCAAGAGTGCTGCGATCCATTTCAAGAAGGAAGACCTGACAGCTGGGTTGCTGCTTCAGATTTGGATGGGGGAAGGCAAGAGTGTGATTTGCGTTCCGCCATGCGCAGAAATTTGTGGTTTCCCTTAGACCATAACTGACTGTATGTCTCCCTTCCTGAACGCGTGCATCACGCACGTCGACAGTTGTTATAGAGGGATAACAACTTATACTCATTCGCACCTACACCGAAGAGTTTTTGAGGAAAGGAGCCCTTTTCCTGGCCATAGCTATTAGGAAAACTCTGCAGACCACTTGCTGTAGCACGATCTTAGAATTAAGAATACATGGATTAGGTGCCACAGCAGCGTTTGCCAGCGACAAGATAACGGATGTGAAGGTTGGTGAAGGGTAAATTTATCTTGCAATGCGAGATCTGATACGAGTGCAATAAATTACGAGCGATATTGACGTGAGCAACCGACAACCACGAAGACTTGTTCAAACTTTGCAAAAATTGCCTGTCTTAGTATGTACCGTTGCAGAGAGCTGTATAGCGGGCCAGAATGGTGTAAGAGGCACAAGTGTTGTAAGCGGTTGATTTCAGAGGCAGTAGCAAGCAGGACCAAATTGGACACAGCACAGGTTCGGATCACTGACATTCAGCTCTAGTTTGGCTCTAGTCAAGGTCTACTGGTGACCACTGTTCGCCACGACGAGCACAGGTTCAGTGTTACCATACCCTGACATATTCTCCTAGCATTATACCCCGTGATTACGGTAATGTTCAAGCCCTAAGGGTCTTGACCTCCCCAAGCAATGGCCAGCACCAACACTGCGTTGTCTCCACGTAATTCCACCTTGAAAACTTCTCGATTCTCCACCCTTAAGGTCTTCAAATTTGCCAACAAAGAGAAGAATCTCAAGCCCCCTCCTTTGCCTCCGAAAGACGCCTACTATCTCCGGAATAGGTCCCTTGCTTCACTCTCCCCAGACTCACTGTCGCTTCCCCCAAATTCCCCCCGCTCTCCACAGCCAATCTACCAGTACGCACGTCAGCCCTCTCCAGAACCGCATCAGACCCACCCCAGTCAATCAACGATGTCCTTGGTGTCATCGGCAGCATCTGCGAAGTCATCTCCGTCAGCGGAACATTCACGACCACAATCTCAAAAGAAGGCCCTTTCATTATTCAAATTTCCAAAACGAAGTCCCAAATCACCTTCGGCCAATAGTGTTGGCACTTCAGAACAATTGGAACCTCCTCCTCCCACTGATGATGAGGGAATTTCTTTGCCTTGGAATTTTCAGGTGAGTCTCCCTATCATGTGCCCGTGTTACTCTTCTCACTTTCGTGAAAGCATAATATTCACGTCGACGAAGGGTCTGTCACAATGTTACTAAGATCTCTCGTTATTGAAAACTTAAATAACTTCCGTTTTAGATATGTGGGTCTTCCTCCGTCATGGTCGACATCCCTTGCAGAGGCTGGATTTTCGGACGAAGAAATCATGGCTATTCAAACTCGACGTGCAGCTGGAAGCCGATCCCCTAATCTCCAATACCTTTACACTGACAGACCCCGTTCTCCTGTACCTTACAACCCTGACGTAGTAAACAACATCTCTCCGGTGCCAATACCAGTTCTCACACATCCCACACCGCGCTCCACTTCACTCCCTCGTCAGTACTCAGACGCGTCCTTGCAAGGCAGCCAACAGCACCGTCCTTCTGTGCCCGCTTTGCTGAACCTTACATCTCCGTCAAATGCATCTTTACAGTCTGGCAATATAAGAAGTCCACCCCGTCGTCAAGTTCCTTCTCCCGATCAAGCGTCGACACATCAGTCGACGTCATCAGTCTCATATTCGACTGATTCACACCAGAGCTCGACCAGCGGGGTGAGTAGCCAAGGCAAAGCCCCGTTGGTGCCTTTGCGGAAAGGACCTCCTTTGGATACTTCTCGTCGGGTGTATAACGTCACAAATGGCACATCATCCCCGCCGCCTCCGTCATACATTAATTCGGCGGCTCAATTTGCGGGTGATAACAAGGATCCGTCGAGATTTGCATCAAGCTCGACCCAACGATTCCATGGGAGTACTCAGCCTGACGAAGCTTCTCAGTTATCAACGGACACTCCGCAAGGTTATGCACGTTCTCGGACTAACACTGACGCCAGCCAACGATCTACGGCGTCTTCATCAACATCATCCGCTCAGTCATCACAAACACCCCTTCGACGCACTCCAAGTCATTCAAAGCCCATTATGGCGCTTCCTCCTCGATTATCATTGCATCAAAGTTCAGATAGTAATGACCTTTCGTTGTGGAGCAAATCCCTTCTGTCTGGTATAACCTCTACAACTATAGGACCATCCCCACTTTCAAAAGCCCCAATCCCTTCTCAGTCAGCACAGGTCAGTGTTCCTTCTCAAGTGCTGACTGCGGGTCCGACCCCAAGTCGATCCCTTCTGCTGGAAAACCAACCACGACAGCCGCCTCCATCCCGCCCAATTCCTCCGATTACTCCATATGTCGCTGGCCCGACACAAGAGGGTTCATCTCAGTCTAGTGGACCGGAACGTCCTAATATTCCACACTATTCTTCTTCAAGTCTACAATGGGGGGACTCTCCCTCTTCTAATTCACCTTTGTGGGCTGAGCTCGAAGGCATACTGAGCAAGCCGCCGGGGAGTGGCAAAGAACCTTATTCAGCAGCGCTAAGCGAATCTTTTTCTCCAACTCTACCCTTCACTCCTGAAGAAGATCGAATCGCCGTCCAGCGCAAGATAGAGAGTGAGATGAGGTCACGGCCAATGTCAGATCAAGAAGGGGATGAGGCACATTTGAGTGCAGGTATGTTGGATAGGAGGGACCCGAACAGGGATTCAAGCAGGAGCAGCTCATCGACTATCACCGTGACCGGGTATATAGCCCCGACGATTGTGAGGAATGTATCCATTGCCAGGAGAGCCGGGGCTTATGTGATTGATAAATCGAAACTGGGCATTGGGTCTAGGGAGAGGGCAATGGAGAGAAAAGGAGTTGCAAGTAATGGGGCTCAACCTGCGCCTGTGACAACCTCATCTGGCTCCCAACGACCACTGCCTGTTTTCACGGAGACAAAGCATCCACCTTCCCCCCTCAGTTCTCATTTCGGAAGTGAAGAAGAATCTGCGTCAGGCTCTGGTTCGTCAGGATCAGCATCCCAAGATCACCCTACGCCAACAACAGAAGGTACAAGCTCCCCTCTCCTATATTACCTCGAGGGAACACCGTCACCGGATCCCACTCGTGGCTCCTTTGCGGGCATGACAGATTCGTATGCAGGGAAACAAAAGGACTCCACCTCACCCCTTGCAGATGTCTTTGATGAGGATGACGAGGATTATGATCCTGTGAACTCCCCATCGCCGCCTGTTTCTCGTCCAACCATCGTCATCAGTGACGACCCTTCACCGACAAAGGGCCCAGTCGCCTCCATGACCACGCCAGGGACGACACCCCTTTCACCCTTCCAGCTGTACCGTGGGTGGCTCTCGGAGGTCGTCGCTCCTTTGGAGGAATACATCGACGAGGCGGTTGACCCTCGTAACCATTATCTTGATCTTAAAGAGATCGCAGAGGGTGAAAGTGGCTCGGTCTTTGCTGCCCGTCTCTCGGAGAAGAATGCGCATAAGTTGAGACTACCTCCTCTGATCAAAGCCAAGGACAGCGACGACATTGCTAACGGCCGGCCAGTATTGCTTGCCATAAAGAGCGTGGCCATTGTTCCGTCTGGGTCACCGAAGCTTTTAGATCTGAAAAAAGAGTTGGTTCTAATGCGAGGGTTGTGGCATGAGAATGTGCTTGGAATGGATGCTCTCTATGTTGACCTGTTGGAAGACTCATTGTGGATTCGGATGGAACTCATGGAGAGAAGTTTGGCTGACATTGTGGGGCTTGTTGGCGATGGTTTGATGTTGCAGGATCGAATGATTGCCAGGTTTGCGGGCGACGTGGGTTTCGCTTTCCATTTCACCTGGATTCATGTTTGCTGACCCGTTCATGTGCCCTGTTAAGGTTCTTCTTGCACTTGAGTACTTGCAAAAACATCATATTGCCCACCGTGATGTGCGGTCGGATAATCTCCTCCTCAACAAACATGGTATACTGAAACTCAGTTCGTCTCTCTCTTTCGTCCGTCATAGCTGGTGAATTCTGATGCATATGACGACATAGCTGACTTTTCGAATGCTGTTCAAGTTGTTGAATCTCCCATGCGCTCTGACCCTGCAGGAGTCATTTTTTGGCAGGTATGTGATCAGCGTCAATCGTTGATCTAGCATTTTTTAACTGACACTTGTACCATAGGCTCCAGAGATGCGCAAGTAAGAAAAATGTCATCGCGTGTTTCGTGCAATCTTAACTTTGAAATAGGCCACCTTATAATGCTTTGAAAGTCGACGTCTGGTCACTAGGTGCCACAGTTTGGGAAATGGCAGAAACTGAACCACCTTTCTCCGAGACCCAACAGTTCACAGAGCGCTGGCCGCCACTCCGTCAACCTGAACTATACTCCCCTGCATTTCACGACTTTCTGCGTCGATGTTCAGAACCTGTATTGTCTCGTTCAAGCCCAAGCGATCTCTTGAAGGTTGGTTTCAAGCGTTAAACAGACCCAAGCAAATATAACTCTTTTTTCAGACTTCCTTCATCAACAACGCATGTGGGCGACAAGTTATTGTGCAGCTTCTGTCTCAGTGCATGGCTATCGAAGAGTTACTCCAAGATGGAAACCATTCCTCACGACCCAATTTGGAATAATTTATACCATGATCATTATATCTTATCGACCCGCAAATGCTCTATCTATAACCCATCTATCTTCCCTGCTACACTTTCTACGGCATCTTTCAATCTGAAGGACTCTTTTACGACCATGTCATTCTCATCCTCACTGCACTCCGCGATGAATGTTGCTGTCTCAGCCACAAAACCTATTATTTGCTTTAAATTTAGAACCATGTTTTTACGTGAGAGGATATGCGTACCAAGTAGCTTGCCACCGTGCGTGCGCCACAGTGCTTCTGAGAAACTTAGAGCAGTGAGTCTTGATCTGGAATCTTCGGAACGCGTATGCATGAGTATGTCGAGATTGATCTTTTTTAGGAGAGTATCGTCCGTCACGGCCTCAATCAGTATCCCGAGGCAATCTTGAAGCAACTTCTTTGCACCTGCATCATTTAGCCTGCTGGTGACTTCTACTTGTTCGATCAAGAGAGCGGAGATTTGTTGCAGCTTATCGTCTCTCCAGAAGGCTGAGGGTAGAGTGAATAAGGTGGGGCACACCATCGAAATCAACAACGTACATCCGTCATCAAAGCTTAGGCTCTTAGTAATGGTTTGGATGACCCCATCCCAGAGTATGAAATCCGTGCATGTTTGAGTAGTGAATGCTTTTAAGGTGTCATGCAATGCTGGTAGCAACAATGTCATGTAGGGATTCATCAAATTCTAATTCATGGATTAGCGAGGCATCGAAAAAACGTAAGGTAAGCACACTTTGAAGAAATCGAGAAGAGTGTTGTACAGGCGAACGAATGTGGCTTGTTGAGCAAGGTCAACTAAAAATTACGATCAGTACGCTAAAAACCATAATAGAGGATTAGATTCACTTTCACCCGCAAATGCCCAATCATAAAGACGACGGAACAATGGCTTAAACGCGGCTTCGTTTAGCTTGATCACGAGCTCTTTGAAAGCTGCGATGACAAATGTCTGCCCCTATTTTTTAAAACGTGAGCTGGGGGAATTTCAGACTATTGCTGCATACCTGGACATCCTCTTTGACGATACTCAAAGCTGCCAAGAAAACTTTGGATAATGTACGCAGGTGTTCCGATATAGAAGCACGATCAGCGTTGCGTAAAGCCCGAGCGAGGAGGTCAAAATAAGCTTCAGTGCGGACCTAGATGAATTCACGATTAGCCTGGCTCCACAACGAATTTCAATACATACCATAACAGTAGCCTCCAAAGGCGCCCGTAATTCAAGCAATGTAGGAAGGAGAATTTTGGCTGGAATCCTCTTCGCAACAGATTTCATCAAGCCCGACGTAGCAGGCGACAGAACATTTGAAGTCTGAAAACAATCCTCGATGTAAAAGTTCACGATTTGGGTAACCTCCCCAGAACCCCAGAAGGTCGGAATTGAAGATAAGAGGCCATGCAGGATAGCCAACGTACTCTCTGCAAGGGCTACGGAGTTGTCAGATTTTAGGGGAAAAAATCATCGTGAAGTGCTAGAGCTCACCCTTATTTCCTTGGCGAAGGATCACAACGCATTGCGTAACAATGGCTCGAAAGAAAGGAATAATCCGAGGTCCAAGCTTGGTCCTATATAGAAACTCTTAGAAATATAGAAACAAATTAAGCTGACAACGAACGACATAGAAGCCAGGGCTGACAACGCCGAGGGCGCCAATAATTGATCTTTCACTGCAGCTAGAGTACCTTGTACGACACCTGCTAATGGACCCTCGTCGGCGGGGCAAAGGGTAGAAGCAATGGATTTTAACGCCCTAAATGAGAAGATGAGAACGCGATCATCCTTTTGCTTTGCAATTATGTCCCGGATTGAAACGATAATCTTGTTCATGGCTGGAGATACTTCCGCCCGAACCTTAGGCGTAATATCAGGAAGGCGATCGCTTAACAATTCTAATGTTCCCGCTAGGACCTAGATTGTGATTAGTAAGGAACAGAGGTATGCACTAAAGACCTACTTTGGCATCTCCTTGCTCTAAGATGGCCAGGACAGAATCAATGAAAGTGACAGCAGACATTGATTCCAAAAGGCGGCTAATTGAGTTTCGGGCTGCCTGCGAAATTTCGTCGATTTTTGTGTCCGCCGACTTTCCGACATCTTTCAACGTTGCTAACGTCAAGAGATTAGAGACGACGCTGCTGATCGATGAATCTTCTGGCGATGAGGCTGATTGCGGCGTTGATTTAATCGCATACCCGACGAAGGTGATCAGAGCCTGCGCTCGGCGCCTGAGAATTGTGGACGACGACGCCAAGTGATCCGCATCACTACTCGAAATTGTCAAACAGAGAAAGGTAAGCCTTTCAATTGATCTTACATGCCGCCTTCCAGGAACAACGGGCTGATAATTTCAGGATGACATATGCGAGCCGCCAGGCGCTGACTTTCTTGAAGGATCTCATTCAGACTCTATGTATCCCCTGGTGAGAAGGCGCGATGATAGAGGATTGAAATACTGACGGATACTTGGATCTGGTACATTTGGTGCTGTATTAGGGCGATAGGTAAAGCCAGCGAGGCGCGGATTTCATCAGGCTTTTGACGGACAATACGATTGGCAGCTTTTTCTATGAGAAGCATGCAGGTTGGAGCCAAAAACTCGACGGAACCCAAAACGTCAACAAGGTGAGCGAAGAAGCTGGCAGGTCGTCAGTATGTTTCAGGCGTGCTAAATGCGCAACTCACTTGTTACGTCTGTGGCGGGGAATGTGATTGGCAGCATCTGTGAAGACGCGAAGGAAGTCTTTTGCCCCAATAAACAGGTCAAGGCCTTGAGAATGCGATTGTTTCAGAGACGCCACCATTACTGGCAAAATGCTATCAATTGTCTGCAAGTCGGAAACGTAAGCAATTTCATCCAGAAGCGTTAAAAATAAACCGAACCTGTTGTACGACTTTGAAACTGTATGCATCGTCACGGTGGAAGACATTTGATCCCATAAACGTAAATACGGGCATAACATTGTGAAGGACTGAATCAGGCGCCAGCCGTGCTAAGCTTGCCATTAACAGAAGAGCTTGATGGAACGTTTGAGGGTTTTCAGCAACTGTTATCTCCGGTAAGTGAGCGGGCGACAAAATACCGACCTGCACATACCGCGAATGACCTCGACCAAAATATCCAGCCTGATTGCACTTGGGGATAAATTGGGAGCCTCCTGCAGATAATTTAACAAAGTCCAAGGATAAAAAAACGGGATATCTACCACAATCTTGCTAGCTGCACTATCTACAGCCGACATGAGCAGCTGCTCAACATAACTAACATCAGCCTGATTAGGGGAAATGGATTGAACAACTCTGTTCAGCGTTTCGAGAAGGTGAGAAACGAGATCCAGGGAGCCTGGTAATGATTTTGTTCCAAGAATTTCCACTAAAAGGGTGAGACGAGGAATAGTGTCGTCTGACAGGCTTCAAAGGGGGAGGTAAGTGCCGAAAAAGACGTTGAATTTATGCAACCTCTTACTCCGTTGTTTTTGCACGTTTGCTTGCTCGTAGCCCACCATCTGACACTACAGGAGCCAAGGAGCTGAGAAGATGGATTATAAGAGGAACATCTTGTAATATGTTTGCCAAAATCCGTCGACAAGATGTGTACTAGGATTAAAATAAGTTAGGTACGAGCGTACGAGAACAGATAACTGACAGTATATGGATCCTGCGCGCCGATCTCTAAGAAGAGATTGCAGATCTCGATCTTGCGTTCGTGGTCTAGACTGATGAAAAGTCCATTTTCTAGCCCTATGGCAATAAGTTCCTGCGGCCATGGTGGCATCCCTAGGAGGATGTAAGCTAAGATGGAGTTCTTGTGAGAAATTGGGTTACTGACCTGACCGAAAGTAACTCCGGATTAGCGATGTGAAGGTTTTCCAAACCGTTTTGTTGGTGTCATTGAGATCCTTCGCTGACGAGGCATTAAAGACAGCCAAAAGGCACATTGTCAGTTCTTGTGAGTATGACGACAATACATCGTCTGGTCGCGTGGATGACAGGGATGATGCAAGATACTGAATAGTTGGTAGAAGGACCTCAACTTTGCTCTTGTCAGTAACGGCTTCGAGTGATTTCAGGAGTGAAGTTTGTGGTCCTTGAGACGACAGAGCATTGATGTGAGAGAGAAGGAAACTGAGAACTCTGCGTTTATAGCTGCAGAAGAAGCGTGAGTTAGGTCAGGGATGATAGTGATTCAACGGACTCATTATTCTTTTTCTGGCCTGAGGCAATTTTCGCAAGATGTTGGCCATGAAAAATAGCAATGTATGACACGTCATTCGTGAAATGATCACGATGTTCCACAAGGGCATCAAGATACTTTATTAAATCGTCCTGACCTAGATATTGGAGGATCCCTAAATGACATTTAAGTAATGGCCAAGTAGGGGTGGAAAAGGAGGTCGTACGATCACTTTGGCCATATATTGTGTCAAATCTGTACACTGCCACCAGTTTACGATTAGCCAAGAGGCGCAGACGTGAAATACATTCCAACGCGCCCTGGCGAGTCTGCAAATCATGACATTGCAAAGGAACCAACAAAGAGGGTAGAATCGTCTGGAAGTCCAAACCATCATCTTCTAGAAGATGTGCTTCTAAAAAGGCGGCTGCATGGAGGAGGGCTACGCTTCGCAGATCAACCCGAATACTTTCAACGGTGCACCAGATCCCAGCAAGAAATGCCAGGGCATCGGACTTTAACTTTACGAACAGTGTCTGTAGGAGGTTCGAAGCAAGGATAGGCAAGGTCGTGGAAATATTGCCCAATTTGTAAACCTCTCGCATGAGATAAATATATTGATCGTTTCCTTGCATTGTTTCCTTCAGAGGTTATTAGACTCAATTAAGAAATCATGAATGTTATGCTTACAGATGAATCCTTCAGCCAATCCAAAATCACGCCAGTGGGTTGTGGTATCCCAACTATAGAGTTAACAAGGGAGATTTTCAACCAATGAATTGTCGTCTTGCTGCTGGGCTTGGTAACGACTGAGTTTCCTAGGAAGCCATGGCCGAGAAACTAGTGCATCCATAGCGTTAAACAAAAAAGAATAACAGACGGAGAGAACGAACATACATTCAACAAAGTCTCATCTTCGGGCATATCCTCGACGCCCCGGAGTTCTTCAATATTCATAACTTGCAAAACTTTGCATGCAGCAGCCAGTTGGTGACACCCCGACAAAAGCCCCAGAAGAGCTCCAGCAATCAAGTAGCCCATGACTTTGACGTGAGGGTTCAAATCTTGTAATTTCTTAATGAGGGCTTCGAAATGAACAGAACATGTGTTCGACCCCACGATGTTTTCTATACAAACGAAGAAAAGCTCGGGTGATACAACAAGACGATCATGAACTGATTTACCTGCTATCCGCGCGGCTACGGCAAAGTTGACACGGCTCATACTGTCAACCGAAATTTCCTGTGCTTTAGCATCCTTTACAACATCGGCGCACCCTGTCAGCAGCTCGAATATCGGGGCTGAGCCGGAAGCACTGAAGTTCTGGGAAATGACATCCCAGAAGAGTTCCGCGGTATGTTGTCTGGGCTTCGAAAAAAGAAGGAATGGAAATAAAATGCGATCAAAAATCATTTGAAGAATCTCTGAGCTTGCTGCATTGAGGAAGTGTGCGGTAAGATATGACAAGTGAAGTCGCAGAATGTTGCGTTTCGGTTTTGCACCCGGATAGGCAATTGCATTCGCCAAACTATCAATGTATGCTTGCGGGTCCGACAACAAAATGGGATTGAGGATAGAAGGGTGTTCATATAAAGATGCGAGGACCTGGGGATCACTATCTTGAACCCGTGCGATAAGGGCTGATCGCATGGCAAACTGGAGAAAATAAACTTTAACATAATCTCAAGTTACCACGAAGAATGAAACGCACGTATTCTGGATTTGTCGAAGATTCATCGGCAACAGGCGATGAAAGGATATTTTTCACCGCAATTGTACGTACTTTGGCCTCAGCGTTGTTAGAGGCGACGATTAAATCAACCTCACGACTTTCTGCAGGCTTAGAAATCCCGTCAATCTGAAAACTCATCATTAACTTTCATTTTGTAACTGTAGAGCAAAGAGCATACAGTAGAGAAGGAAAGAATGAGTTGTTCGATTTGAATCTTAATTGTCTCATCTTGTTGACAAAAATCATCAGCAGCACTCGAAATTGCTGACGGATACCGTTGATGAACAAGCGAAAGCAGTCGGCGAGCTTCAAAAGTTGTCGATCCATCACTTTCAGAAGAGGTCACATCCCTCATCAAGAGGCTTGCTAGCCTAGCAAAGATAGCTTCCGGTACATTGTTAAGTACAATGATTGCTTCCATTAGGGATAATGCTCGTTCATCCGCCAACCTAGGAAGTGGTAAACATATACAGAGGGGAAAACAAAGAGGAGCGTACTTATGACTTAGAGCATTTACGAGTGGTGAGAGAACCTTCTCTACGCCAACCCAGCTTGATATGATTGAAATTTCGTTGTTTATTCCGCTATTTGGGAAGTCGTCAGACGGATTGAGACATCTACGATTGCGAAAAGACGTACGAAATTCGTAATAAAGCTTTGATCATTCTATCGGAAAAGCATTCAAGCTCTGACTGCGGCTCACATACAGCGACAACGGCGCCAAGAAACTGTTTCGTGGACACTTGATTGGCACATCTAGCCATAGCACCTACAACCACCTTTAGGGCTGGGGCGGTAATTTGATACTTCTGCGACAGAGCGGCGAGAAGGATGTAACTTCCAAGCTGGGCACAGATTAAACCTCTGCCTCGCCGGTACTAAGACAGAAAACTCACGATGGCATCTTTCGTTGATGTGGGAGCTTTCTGTTGCAGAGGCTCAAGTAGCGCAGGGATGAGGTAAGCGAGGGTGCCTTCATCCAAAGATTTGCTGCGCTTGATGAAGTCGTGCAGAGTCGCTGCATTGAAAGCTAACTGAACGCGATGGACTGACCCCTCTTTAATAGCTGATGGGAGAAGCGATGCCACAAAACGCGCGACGTCGGAGTTCCGAAGCATTTCTGTCACCAGGGACACTCGAGAGAGCGTTTGGCCTGCACTTTTATATGGAAGGAGGAAGTCCCAAAGGGTATTCGGCCTCGGGTGAATCAGTTAGTTAGCTGTAGAGTTCGGATTCCGAGAACATACTTGATGTGAAGAATGGTGACCATTTTAGCAAAGTGTGGAGACTCGTGGTAGGGAAGAAAGAGAGACAATGTGGCGTCGAGATTGAATTCATTAATGCTAGGAAATGGATGAGTAGGTCCTTCAAGATATAAAGCGGCCTACGAACCGAAACCTCCTCACAAGCCATTCGACGACCCTTCCTGCTGATGCTTCCATTAAATGCGGCCCTAATAAGGCCAGAAACTTCCCTATAGCTTCGTCAATCTCATCTTTGGCTTCGGTTGAAAGAAGTGTGCGATCTGTGACTTTAGCCTGATCTGAAAACAAACCGTCCTCGTATGAACGAAGTGACGGGGAGATGGATGACAACTGAATAAACGCGTTAACGGCCAGGGAATAGATTGACTCGAGGTCATGTTGGTCGGCTTCTTTATCAGTGAATAGGTAGGACGACGTTGGTTTGCGACGAGATCTGTCCACAAGAATGGCAGAGTTGAGCGACGCATGCTGAGCGAGTTGGGCAGCGAGACTAGACATGGCAGCAAAAAGATCCTGTAAAATTTTATCGGAAATTCATCTTGGAAAGAAAAATTACGAGTACTACCTCAGATCAACCGCTTGAGTCTGATTTTGCCCTAACACGAAGCGAGGAACGAGCGTAGGGTTAGGGTGTCGTCTTTGTAAGGGCGTGTGATAGTCTAGTTAGAAATCATTTCTCTTTCTACTACGACGACCACGGCCCCTCTGAGGACACATTGCCTGTCCTTTGTTTTCTACCTCACCCTCTTTAAAACACCCTCATTCCAACATCTTCACCATCTCAGACAACCAATCCTTTTAACCAACTGGGGCACCACACATGCCACGTATCACACATGACCCAAACTTAGAAGCAAGACCGGATTTCACCTCCGCGGCTTACGATGCCATCTGCACTGCCCTGGCCGCAGCAGAAGGCATTGC
>Ga0307507_10004126_pt1 | contig 26428 bp, 14 predicted proteins | sample 7_EM_MG_FD_207223 | JGI IMG/M metagenome (GOLD analysis project Ga0307507, IMG submission 207223) | Populus trichocarpa ectomycorrhiza microbial communities from riparian zone in the Pacific Northwest, United States - 7_EM | ecosystem: Host-associated > Plants > Roots > Unclassified | place...
TTTTTTGTTAGTTATCTATTAAATTTTTTTTTTTAAAAAAATATTATACTCATAATATAATAATAATATCTTCACCTAAAGTTCTTTCTACTTCTTATATCTATTTCTTTAATAAATAAATAAATCATATAATATAACTAATAGAGTGCAGCTATAAGCCACTACAAAATTTCCTTTTCATTTCCTTCTCCATGCTCCACCCACCATTCATCAACAGCAGCAACTCCATCAACACCAGCAGCGCCTCAATCACCACCGCCAAGAACAGTCACAACACCAGCAACGCTTACTGGAAAATTCTCTCATGAAAATGGCTGATGTTGACCAAAGTGGAATCTATCAAGGAATGAGCTACTGCTCATAATCTTAGAGCTATTGACAATTAATTTCCTTTTGCCTTTCATTTTTATTGCTTCTTTTCAGAATTTTCATGATATGGGTTTTTCATAAATTTATTGCATGTTCTTAAGAAAAAGGCTTCTTTCTAGATTTAAATGTGTTTTAATAGAAAATCAAATTTTATTATCATTATTTTGTTGATAGATCCATGCCAAATTGCGTAAGCTTCTTTCTCTTACAGATCTTAGTACGTACATTCACATAGCTTATTTATTAGAAAAAAAATCAAACTTTTTTATTATTCTCCTCTTTTTGGAGCATTTTATTAATTTCGTTGACAGATCGTGAAGTCACCACTGACATCATGAACTGATAGAGATCTTGCATACCCCTTTCTTTTTATATTTCTATTATTCTCCTCTAAGAGCCCGTGTGTTTACGCAGTAGCTTTTGCTTTTAAAGCAAACCGCCCTCAGCATGCGGCCATGAAAGAACGATTTGTAGCATGTTGCGCACGTCTATTAAAAAGTATCTTGTCAAATGTCAACTATTAGTTCTATTAGAATATAGTCATTGAGATTGTGTGCACTCAAGTTCGAAACATACATATTTTACGATAAAAACAACACTCCTGAGTCAATATCAACAACATTATAAGAATCTAGAAAATATTTCAAGAGAGAGAATAATTTAGATCTGATAATCATGGCAGACCTAAGCATTTCGAATTTGATAATCATTGTTATGTCCAAGTGCTTTGAGTCTGATAGTCATACCACGTCTGATGTAGGTGCCAAACCCAAGGCTCTTGGGCCTAGAATGATTGGCAAACCTAAGACACTTGACCCTGATATTTTTCCAGATCTAAGTAGCGTGGATCTGACGTGGTTGTCAGACTCAAGGAGGTTGGATATGACAAAAATACTAGACGCAAGCTATTTTTTTGTTTTTTCTGAGCCTAAAAGCGTTATTGTATTGTACATAGAAATTGAAAAAATCTGAAATATTCTTTTCCGACAGCTTATCCTTTTTTTTATCTTGGAGGCAAAGAAGTATTTTTATTGGTATGACTATTGTGAAAAGCCAAGAAAGCCTTTGGTCAATAGTTCTAATTTTTGTTGACTCTACATGTAAAAAAGTACTTTAACTGTGTTAGAAATTAGAAAAGACGCATACACTCCCAAACAATCTTCTAATGACAACTGAGCAAGGTGAAAATACTCAAATACCCCTAACCCGAAGGCTTAAATTTAAGTTACTAAAGGGTAAAAGGGTAAGGTCTGGTAGCCATGTTAGACACCAGAGCCTTGGGTCTGGCAGTCATGCGAGACCCAAGCAAACAACAGACAATGAGAAGACAATTATGCACTTTAGTTGTAAAGAGAGAAAAGAAAGAAAAAACGGCAGATGACCAAATTTGGCCACCAAAAAGCGTCTCACGTGCCTCCTTAATGGCGCGAGCGTCGCCCACTCATTGGACGTTTGGAACACACGCCAACAACTTTTCGATTAAAAAATTAAAAATACAATGTGAAAAATACTAAAACGCCCTCATGATCCTCTTAATTACATAACATATCCATATAATTTCACTATCGTGATCCACCGTAATCTATATCTCAAGTTACAATATAATCCCCATGTCATTTAGCTTTCTTTATAATAAATAAATTCCCAGTCCCCTCAATTATCAGTCAAGATATAATTAGATGTAATTAGTTTCTTGAAGAAACATGAATACTTAATCAGGTTCTTCTATTAACTAAAATTAGATTTTCATTGACTGATAATTGAGGGGAATGGGAATTTATTTAACTTACACATTTTACACATGGATTGATAGTACTTCCGGTTATTGATAGACTTCATTTTCAGGCCACTCTGAAAAGCAAACAGGACGTCCTTTCTAGCAAACTATATTGTCATAAATGTCAACAAAGCAATAGATGCGTGTCCCTCCAGTTAATTAATGAATGCAAAACATGAATGCAATTATTACAATTTAGACGGAACCAGAATGCTTAGAAACATCAAATACTGCTACACCTGTGTATTCTCCCTAACTCCGCTATGGGTTAGAATTTTTTTTAAAAAAATTTAAAAAATATTAAGAGCATAAAATTTTTTCTCCTAATATCATTAAATTCAATTAAATATTTTAATTTTAAAATTTGCCAACTCGACTCTTTATTTAGCTCGAGTTTTAAATTAAACCGCGTGAGAGATGATTCAAAGTGAATAATTCAATATATTGTGTTAAAAAACAACTTAAATGACCGGTAAAAACATGACATAACTTTTAAAAAAAACTTTAAGATGATAATTTTCTTTTTAATATTGAGACGATGCCAAATTGGATCGACCGCGGTCACTTTGTGACTTGGGTCATGAACTTCAATGAGTTTAATAACTTTGTTGTTTTTGTAAATTACTCTTATTTAATTTTATGATAAAATTAGATGCTTGCAAAATCGAGCATCAACCCTAAAAAAAGATGTTTATTTGAGATCATGATAACCCTATAAAAAGTATAAAAAAATAAATCATGAATTTCATTTCCCAACCAATCCAATATTGAAGAAGAATAAAAAACAATTAGAAAAACTAAAAGACCACAAACTAAAAAACAAATACATTAAGTTTGATAGGTAAACTCGCTAAATCCGTGAATCAGCTAACTAGGGTCATCAAACCCGCAAACCGGTTAATGGACTCCATTGGGATTAATAAGTTTTTTTTCCTAAACTATTTTTTATTATACTATTTGATAACAAAAATAGACGATTGCACAATCGAGAGTTAAACTAATATCAAGATTTTTTTTAAGACCATGATAACCTCATAAAAAGTAAAACGAAACAAATTATGAAACTCAATTTTCAATCAGCTCAATATCAAAAGATGAAATAATTTTTTTTTAAAAAATGAAAGCTAAACTCGCCAATCCTATAATAGGCCCATGGATACTACTCTAAACTGTAATTCACAGAATCACAGTACTTGGGTGTGTTTGGGAGTGTGGTAGCGGTTGCTTTTCAAAGTGCTTTTCACTCAGAAATGAATTAAAATAATATATTTTTTATTTTTTAAAAATTATTTTTCATATCAGCGCATCAAAATGATCCAAAAACACTAAAAAAAATTATTAATTTTAAGTAAAAAAATATTTCAATTCTTTTAGGAATACAGGTTGAACTGCGTTCCTAAACGGTCCCAGTAGATGCCGGAAAACCGTGTTACCCCCTGTAATTTTTAGGTTTATATTTAGAGTGTGTTTGTTTTTGAGGTAGTTTTTATTTTTATAGTTATGGTTTTAAAAAAGTAAGTTTGAAAAAAGTACGGTTAGCTGTGGTTAGTTGGATTTAGATACGTGCTTGGTAAAAATTATGGTTGAAGTTTATGTGTAGCAAAAAACATGTATAAAATGTTTGGTGAAAGTGTGGTTGCGGTTACTTTTCAAAGTGTTTTTTACTTGGAAATGCATCAAAATAATATGTTTTTTTTATTTTTTAAAAATTATTTTTGATATCAGCGCATCAAAATGATATGAAAACACAAAACAATATATCAATTTGAAGCAAAGAAAAAAATAAAATAAATTTAAATTTTTTCAAAAGTACTTTTGAAATGTAAAAACAACATCGTTTTACGAAACTCAGTTAAAAAAACATATGAAAATTGCTTCATAAAAACTACGTTTTACAGTTAATTTTTTAGTGGATCTCGCATTACAAAACATAGTTTGATTTGTTATCAAACATTTTACTGTATTTGTTTCATCACAAACATAAAAACTGGTGAAAAACAAACGCAGCCTTAGTGTGTATGTGTGTGTGTAGTTTTTGGTGTCAACTAAACTGATAGTAGTTTTTTGTATTTGTTTTTTTAGTTTGGTAAGTTGTTTTCCTAAGATATTGAGATGTTTGGCAAGACGATTAATGTTGGGGTAATAATTTAGAACATAATTAAATCCTTCTAGCATATCATAATTATGGCGCTTGCTAACAGGCAAAAATATGTTTTAAAACAAGATTTTGAATATTTTTTTATAATTTTTTTTTACAGATTTGTAATCCGCATGTAAAAGGAATTTTTTAATATGCTAGAAGGACTTGTAGCTATCCATCACAACTACATTTTCCTGGAGGCAAGTCAAATGGTGACCTGGTGCTCCTGGAATGCATGTATGATCACACGATGGCCCACAATCGTTCTTGTTTAATAGCAAGTGCTTGGAGGGAGAGGGAGAGAGAGAGAAAAAAGGTTAAAAAAAAGGAAGAAAAAATAAATAATGAATAAAAAAAGTTGAGTGGTTGGTTAGTGTTGGTGTTCCTCGCTATATTAAATGAAGGGCTCAAGTTTTTTATTTTGATAAAAAATAGCCCAAGGTCTTTGTCCTCTTTTTGTATAAAGTTCAGATCTTTTGTAAAGTTCATATCTTTTGTCCTGACTCCTGAGCTTCTCCCAGACAAAAAAAAAAAAGTTCATATGTGTTTCATGCACGCTGTAGTGATAGTAATGGCTATGGCGGAGCCTTAATATATTTGTATTTATTGACCGTCCTTTAAAATTACTGGAATTAGTTGTATTTCAAGTACAATCAGTGAGCGTATCATACTGGTATTCCGTTTCTTTTGTCTGGGAGAAGCTCAGGAAAGAGGACATTAATGATTCTATGTGATGGGCCCTAGTTTAAACACTGGATAAACACTTTATTTTGGTCTTCCATGAAGAATATGATGTCAATGGCATCTGGGTTAATCAACAGGAGAGCAAGAACCAACAGCCAAGGTCTAGAGGTAAGGGTGATACTCTGCATTTCTTGAAACTAAAATATGTTTGAACTGGTTTCTTTGATGCAAAAATATTGTTAAGCATCTGCACTGAGAGATCTTGCTCAGGATGAGATTAAGAAAGACTATACTAGAAGCCAAAAATATGTGTCTCTTGATGGTACTGTATTTTTAGTTTCCAGCTATGTATGTGCAGTTTTTGCCGCCATCTTGTTCTTTTTCTTTTTCTGTATAGCACTTTTTTTCCCAAACTAAGAACATTACTTTAAGGTAGTGGTAAAGTGCATTTTACTGATTTTGTCCTTTTTTGGTTCATTTTGTATGACACTGGGGTGTATCCTAATGCCTAAGATAGTTAGATTGCAGGCATCTGACTACAATAGGCTATTCAGAATTTTGGATATCAGTTCTCTGTGTCTTGTTTCATAGTCACAAATGTTATTTCATCTTATCCTTCTATGTTACACACACACACACACATATTATCCATATATGCAAAGCTTGAATCAGTAGCCTTTTTGTGCTTGAATTCATGTTCTATAGAAACAAATCTGTCAAATTCCAGATAACAAGAATATATCGATTTAGACATATAAGATAGCGATGTTAGAAGTACCAAAGCTTGAATCAGTGGCCTTTTTTCCTTGTTTGCAGATCTAACAAATTAACGAGAAACAATATGAAGGAAGGTCCCTGGACAGTCTTCTGTGATGATTCTGAAAGTTCGTGCAATGCTGCGAAGAAATGCATTTCAAGCTTAATCAGCCCATATTCATGCAGCCATCACATTTTGATCATTTCTGTTGACATTCTGCTTTTGTTGATTGTCTTATCTATCTTCATTTGTAAATCAGTCTCAAGGAAGATTGCTGCTCAATCGCAGTCTCAACCTCCCTCTCCGGTCATAAATGTCTCAGCCATTTTTAATGGCATTTTGGGTTTGGTATACTTAGGCTGGGGAATATGGATGATTTCTGAGAAACTTGGTAGAGATCAAACCATTTTACCACTTCATGGGTGGCTGGTAATACTATTCCAGGGATTCACATGGTTGCTAGTAAATTTATTGGTAAGCCTGAAAAAAGTACCGTCTCCCCAAATCGCAGCAGTGAAGTTCTGTTTAATTATCACATTTTTGTTTTCTGGATTTCTCTGTTTTTCATCAATCTGGGGAGCGATTTCAGACAAAACTTTGTCAGTTCCGATGCTTTTGGATATCTTATCCTTTCCCGGGGCATTTCTTTTCCTCTTCTGTGGTTTCAAGCGACAAAGTTATGAAAGCACTGATTTAGACATCAGCGACGGTGCATCCTATGAACCTTTGCCAGGTGAGGAAGACAATGCCAACGGTGAAATCAGTTCAAACCACAATATCACTCCTTTTGCCAATGCCGGGTTTTTCAGTCAAATGTCATTTTGGTGGTTGAATCCATTAATGAAGAAAGGTAAGGAGAAAATCCTCGAGGATGGAGATATTCCACAGTTAAGAGAGGCAGATCGAGCAAAGACTTGCTACTTAATGTATATGGGGCAGCTGGGAACACGAAAACAAAATGGATTGTCTGATTCCATTTCTATGCTTTCAGTAATCATTTCCTGGCACTGGAAAGAAATTTTAATTTCTGGGTTTTTTGCGCTGATCAAGGTACTATCCTTGGCTACTGGCCCGTTGTTTTTAAAAGCCTTCATTGATGTTGCAGAAGGCAAAGCAGCATTCGAATATGAGGGTTATGTGCTAACAGCAGGGCTGTTTTTAGCAAAAGTCTTAGAGTCTCTGTCAGAGAGGCATTGGCGCTTTCGAACAAGACTGATTGGGATCCAAGTGAGATCCATGTTATCTGCAGCTATCTATCAAAAGCAACTACGGCTTTCAAACGCTGCTAAAATGATTCATTCTTCTGGTGAAATAGTGAGCTATGTCACTGTAGATGCCTATCGAATTGGTGAGTTCCCATTTTGGTTTCATCAAATATGGGCAACAAGCATTCAATTGTGTCTTGCCTTGGCTATTGTTTACTATTCCATTGGGCTGGCAACTCTTGCAGCTCTAGTGACTGTCATATTGCTTGTGCTTTCAAGTTACCCATTAATCAAATTACAGCACAAGTATCTGACAAAGCTCATGGTGGCACAAGATAGGAGACTGAAGGCCATTACAGAGGCACTTGCAAATATGAAAATCTTGAAGTTGTATGCCTGGGAAACACATTTCAAGAATGTTGTAGATGGATTAAGGAAAGAAGAATTCCAGTGGATATCAGGAGTTCTATGGCAAAAAGGGTACCATATGGTTTTATTTTGGTCATCTCCTGTTATGGTGCCAGCCATAACTTTCTGGGCATGCTACCTTCTTGGAATTCCAGTTTCTGCCAGTAGTGTATTCACATTTCTGGCATGTTTGCGCATTGTTCAGGAACCAATTAGGTTGATTCCAGATGTTGCAGGAGTCTTCATTGAAGCAAAGGTCTCACTAGATAGAATTGTGAAGTTTCTTGAAGCTCCAGAATTGCGGAACAGTATTACAAGGCAAAAGCTTAATGGCAAAGAGCTTGATCAGTCTATTTTAATCAGAACCACAGAAATCTCATGGGGCATTGATTCCTCATCGAAGGCTACATTAAGAAACATAAATGTGGTGGTTAAACCAGGTGAAAAGGTTGCAATTTGTGGCGAGGTTGGCTCAGGAAAATCAACTCTTTTGGCAGCAGTTCTTGGAGAAGTTCCAAAAATTACTGGAATAGTAAGTAATAATGATAAATCTAGTGTATGCTACACTTCTACAGATCCTTCTCAAGCTTTACTAAAAGCTCACGTTTCTATATTTTCCAGGTCCATGTTTTTGGAAAGATAGCATATGTTTCTCAGACTGCATGGATTCAAACAGGGACAATACAGGAAAATATTCTGTTTGGGGCTGCAATGGAACCAATAAGATATCAAGAGGTGCTTGAGAGGTGTTCTCTAGTAAAGGACATTGAGATTTTACCATTCGGAGACCTCACTGAGATCGGAGAGAGAGGTGTCAATCTGAGTGGTGGACAGAAACAACGGGTTCAACTTGCACGTGCACTATATCAGGACGCGGATGTATATCTCTTGGACGATCCCTTCAGTGCTGTTGATGCACATACAGCAACAATCCTTTTCAATGTAATTTTCATCTCTATGGAATCTTGAATTGTTAAGTTCCGAATGTTTTAGTTAAAGCTAGTGTGGCTTGTTGCAGGATTATGTGATTGGAGCTTTGTCTGGCAAGACAGTCTTACTTGTGACCCACCAAATCGACTTCCTTCCAGCTTTCAATTCTATTTTGGTTAGATACTTCTAATCCTGATGCCAATTTCTCCATTATCCTATTTAACTATTTAAGTATCATCCCAATTTGTTAATATGAGATGCAAACTATCATTTTATTTGACTACTTGACAGTTGATGTCTGGTGGAGAAATCATAAGATCTGATACTTACAGTCAGTTGATGGCTTCCAGCCAAGAATTCCAAGACCTTGTCAATGCACACAAGAACACAGCTGGTTCTGACACACAAGTTGAGTATGATTCCAGCAAAAGAGCTGAAACTTCCAAAACGGAAGAAATCCAGAAAGTTCATTCTAAAGAAAAGTTAAGAGCACCTTCAGGGGATCAACTGATTAAGCGAGAAGAAAGAGAATCTGGAGACACTGGTTTTAAGCCTTACATACAGTACTTGAGTCAGAGAAAGGGCTTCCTGTATTTTTCTTTGGCAATTATAACCCACATCATATTCATTGTTGGTCAAGTGATACAAAGCTATTGGTTAGCTGCTAACATCCAGAATTCTCATGTAAGCAGAGTAACCATGTTCACAGTTTACTCAGTGATCGGTTGTAGCTTGGCGGTATTTTTACTCCTTCGATCATTCTTCATAGTTCAATTAGGCTGTGGGGCTTCGGAATCTATTTTCTCCACACTATTGACTTCTCTTTTTCGAGCACCAATGTCCTTCTATGATTCAACACCTCTGGGTAGAATACTGAGTCGAGTAAGGTTTTCATAACTATAAACTTTTTTTTCCATGGACTGAAAAGCTTCTCCAAACTGATATGGTGTTTATATTTGTAGGTATCATCTGATTTGAGCGTGACTGACCTTGAAGTGGCTTTCAGATTGACCATTGCAATAGGATCAACCATGAATACATACTTCAACTTTGCAGTGTTGGCTTTCCTTACCTGGCCAGTCCTTTTTGTCATCATTCCCATGATTTATCTGAATATTGTGTTGCAGGTATTTAACAATACGTACACATAGCTAGTTTCATTTGTGTTCAGAATTGCCACAGCTTTTGTTAGCTTTCTCGTAAGAGGGATTGAATGCAACCACATTATCCTGCTGCATGTTTCTTTGAAGAAAATATCTGGATACCACGCCAATTTCACTAAGCAACTGCATTATCTCACCTTAGATTCTGATAATAAAAGGTCATTACCAAGTTATATTCTCATCAACGTGGGATCCTGAGAAGGAAAGCCTGAAAGTGGTCCCTTAACATTTTTGCTGGAAATGCCGGCTCTAGAGCCTCAAACTTGCAACCATTTTACAGAAGCTTGAGACTTGAAATGGTTTCCCTAGAATTTCTAATTGTTGTGTTCCTATAAAAAATTTGGAGACATGGTTCCTAATGTTAATATAAAAATGACTGTACATACTTGGAAACACGTTGTATAGGTGATAAATATACAAAAAAATGAAACCAATTTTGCACCGTGTGTTTCTTGTAATGATTTCTTAGTATCACACTTTTTGATGAGACAATTTTAAATGCTCTTTTGTCTTTCATTCAACAAATAGAGGTATTATTTCGCTTCTGCAAAAGAGTTGATGCGAATCAATGGCACAAGCAAGTCCTCGGTTGCAAGCCATCTTGCTGAATCAATTGCAGGAGCCATGACAATCAGAGCTTTTGGGGAGGAAGCTCGATTTTTTTCGAAGAATCTCGACCTCATCGACCGAAATGCAAGCCCATACTTTCACACTTTTACTGCAGATGAGTGGCTGATCCAACGGCTGGAATTACTATGTGCAATTGTTCTTTCATCGTCAACTCTTACCATGATATTGCTTCATCTTACAGCTTCTGCATCTGGTTAGTAGTCATAAATTAAAATTTCCAACTACTTCTCGTACAGAGAAATTATAGTTTTTTTGTACTTCAAGGTTGCAGTAATTCATGGATATATGCCTTCCTACTATCTCTTGAGCCTCCATCAGGAATCTGAACAATACATTCTGTTGTGCATGCTTTAAAATGTAACTGATGTTCAGAAACACAGATTTCTATAGCATTGTTGTCTACTAACAAAGATTTTTGTTAATGTCATGACAGGGTTTATTGGAATGGAACTGTCATATGGCCTTTCATTAAACGTATTCCTCGTCTTCTCCGCCCAATATCAATGCTCAGTATCAAATTCAATCATTTCAGTAGAAAGACTGGAACAATACATGCATATTCCTAGTGAAGCTCCAGAAGTAATAGAGACCAACCGACCTAGCACCAACTGGCCTGCTGTTGGTAAAGTGGAAATATTCAATTTGAAGGTAAAGATCGAAAGCATATTCAATTTCTATTCAAGAACTGATATCTATGATTACTTACACCAAATGACATCAAGCAGGTTAGATATCGGCCAAATGCTCCACTAGTTCTTCAGGGAATAACTTGCACAATTGAAGGAAGGCACAAAATTGGGATAGTTGGCCGGACTGGAAGTGGAAAGACAACTTTCATAAGCGCCTTGTTCCGTTTAGTGGAGCCTACTGAGGGAAAAATAGTTATAGATGGCCTCGACATCTCCACAATCGGGCTCCATGATCTAAGATCTCATTTTGCAGTCATCCCACAAGATCCAACACTTTTTGTCGGATCTGTCAGATACAATCTGGACCCCTTATCGAAGCATACAGATCAAGAGATATGGGAGGTAAAAAGTTTCTCCTGACATGTTATTGAATGATAGAAATTCTTTTACAGTTTCTTCCATATGGCTGACTGCTTTTGTGTTGCGCCATTGTTACACAACGAAAGGCATATCAAATGTCTGCACACATAAACATAATGGGCTCCTGAAATGCGGTTTTTTTCTTTTAAAAAAAAATCCATCACATAAATAATATCCCATCCATGTAGTTCGTGTAACCCATTTATTCGCATGAATGTGTGGAAGGTTCTTGAAAAGTGTCATCTTCGAGAAGCCATTCAAGAGAAAGAAGAGGGCCTGAATTCTTTAGGTAAGAATATTAGTACGAACGTGTATTTTCCTTTCATTTGAATTGTCTGGCATTAACTTTCTCGAATATTGTAGTTGCACAAGATGGATCAAACTGGAGCATGGGACAACGCCAACTATTTTGTTTAGGACGTGCATTGTTAAAGAGAAGCAGGATACTAGTGCTTGACGAAGCCACTGCATCAATTGACAACGCAACAGACTCTCTTCTCCAGAAAACTATTAGAGCTGAATTTGCAGACTGCACTGTAATAACCGTGGCGCACAGGATACCGACTGTGATGGACTGCACTATGGTTCTTGCGATCAGTGATGGTGAGTTGCATATCCTAAACTATCAATGCCAAGAACGATACTTTCCATTTCAACTTAAAAGCATTGTGTGCATTTGCATTGACAGGGAAATTGGTAGAGTATGATGAGCCATTGAAGCTGATGAACAAGGAAGGATCACTATTTGGGCAGCTTGTTAAAGAATACTGGTCTCGTACCGCAAACAGCCGTGACTGATAATGCTAGCTTATGAATAAATGCTTACATAAGTAAGATTAGTGAGGCTTTCTTTTAATTTCATGTTTATTTAATGACCTAGAAAACCTAGAACAATTAAAATAAATATTCGCTTTTAATTGATAAGAAAAAAAATATTTATTTAGATAACACCCTATTTTTTTTATTTATATTTTAATTTTCTAGAAAAACATGTCTTTATTTTTTACAATAAAAACCTGGAATCATATGAGAAATAAATTTCATTTAAAAAAAATAAAAATATTGCGACAATTATAACGTAGAAGTATAAAACTTAATTTGAGAAAATTATATATATAAAAAAACTATTCTCATTAAATACTAATGATAAATTAAAAAAAATGATGTATATTATATTTATATAACTTTTTTATATTAATTGATAATATTACCATAAAAAATTCAGGATTTATTTCAAAAGTAAAACATAATAAATGATGACACTTCATCTGCTTTGATAGACAACCTATTGTTACCTCGTTCAAGCTTTGACCACCTTTGATGATCGAGAAATCAAGTTCTAATGTATTTGGATTTTAAAAACTTAATTTTTTAAATATTTTCACCTAAAAATCATCCCTTGAAGCTTAATAACCCCACTACCAACCCTAAAACACCCTCTAATATGCCTTACACTCAAAATCAAACTGAAGAAAAAACATTTTTCTAGCTCACATCTAATTTTTTAGCTTTATTAATTAATTCATCTTTTAAAGTTGAATCTATAAATACCAAAATCAAAGTTGTTGACGGTTAGAATTCGATCATTTAATAGTTTTTTTTTCTCATATCTTAGATTTAAATGACTGAAACGTGACAAAAATAAAGTTTAAAATCAAAATATAATTATTTTTTTAGAATAAAAACTAAAAATAAAAAAATAAAACTTGAGGGATCAAATAGAGATTTTGCATGTCTTTTGTGAAAAGGGCCTATATTTCTTTTCTTGTGTCAATTTTGATAATCTATCTCACAATTTGTTTTTAATTGAAGCCAAACTCTTTTATAAAATTAGTGATTAATTTAATATTAGAACATTTAATAACACATCAGGTAAGCTAGAGAAAATAGATCAAGATATATTTAAGCGCATAAACTAATGGACACATAACTTTAAAAGATGAAATTGTAAAAAATAAAATCTAGAAAATCAAAATGAAAAAAAATGACAAAATGTACAGTGAATGAACAATAATTTGCAAGTATGTACACAGTGGATTCCGATATATTTTAGTTGTTTTGTGTTAATAATTGGGGAAAGCGTATCGGGAGCAACCACTTCGATAAATTTGGTCAATGTTTGTGATATATATAACCATTTAATTTATAATTTTTAAATGCAAAAAGCTGCTAGCCAGTGTCTATATGCCAGCGCATGGGAGACACCGTGCACTATGGACGGTGCATACGGCGTCTCCCGGTAGTGTAAAATAATCTTTTGTCGTCTTATTTGGTTCTTCTTGGTGTCCTCTTTCTTTATTTTTGACGCGTGACATCTAAAGATGGTCGATTTGTCATTAATGACCTTTTTTTTTTCCTTTAATTTCTCTCTCCTACCCTAGAAAATCAACTCCGATCCTTATTGTTGTTGATGTTTCAGATTTAGTCCTTTTAGTTTTTATTTTTTATTTTTGTTATTTTTCATTTTGTTCAAGTTTTATTTGTTTTCAATTTAATCATTCAATTCTAATTTGTAAATGTAAGTTTTTCAATTCGGTCTTTCTACTTGTGATTCCTTATTTTTTTCCTTTGCTTTTTTGTCAAAGTTTTTATAGTTTTCAATTTTATCTCTCATATCATGTTTTTGATTTTTTTTCAATAAGAATAATACTAATTTCAATTTTATCCTTTTTCTTTTGATTTTTTTTCATTTGTCATTTTATCAAAGTTTTTATGGTCTTTATTTTTATCCTTTAAATCATGTTAATGTTTTTTGTTATTTCAGCAGCAGCAACAACAACAATAATAATAGTAGTAGTAGTAAATCATTCTAAATTCTAATTTATAATAATAAATTCTAAGAAATTCTAAATTACATTTTTAATAAATTCTAAATGAATAAAAATTTGAATTCTATTCAAATAAAATGGAATAAAAAATAAAATATATAAAAATATTATATAAATTAAATTTATTATATAAATCTAAATGTATTAGATATAGTCTATTAATTAAATATAAGAGGTAATGAAATATAATAGGAACATATTAGATAGGTAATAGGAATATAATAGAAATGGTCCTAAAACGAATATCTGGAGTAACTATTTATAAATAGAATTCAGGTAGTGCGTGTCAATATCAAGATAAAAAAAATTACGAATATAATTGAATGGTGAAATTTTTCTTTGTCCAGGAAAAGTTTCAATAATAATAGTGGTGGTGGTTATACTAGTAGTAGTAGTAGTAATAATAATAGCCTTCAAATTAATTTATATATTTTTTATTTTAATAATAATATTATTATTACCACTATTATTATTATTATTATTATTATTATTATTAGTGATAATAAAAGTAATAATATAGCAAACCATATGAGGAAGTAGTTTTTGTCTTGTATAAAGAATTTGGTGTTATTTGCATGAAACAAGATTCCGTGAGGTAAGAGAGAGATTGTGGATTCCCTGAAACTGAAACACATGTTTGTGTCTTGTTTTTTTCATTAGATCTCTATCTAACTTATCTGATGTCCATGTTTTGATGTCATCACGATGGAATTTGCAGGACTCCATATGGTTGACAGCACATCTTTCATAATAACAAATATAGATATATGATTGGAGCCCTTTTCTTGAACTTTCTTAATTAGGAAAAAAAAAAACTAAGAGGTAGGGGTGATCATTTTCGGTTCGGTTCGGTTTTTAACTACAAAAAACAACCAAACCGGTTTTTTTTTTTGAAAAAACAAACCAAAACCGAGTCAAACCGACCGGTTTCGGTCCGGTCCGGTTCGGTTCTTGATTTCAAAAAACTGAGAAAACCTATATGCTCATATTTCTTCTCGAACTTGTCAGTAAGATGCCTTTTCAGGGAAACGTGATTAGACACTATGTACAAAGGAAAGAGTCACTATCTTTTTTTTTTTTTTACTACTTTTATCTAGAGGCACGCCTTTATAGTAGTAGATTGTTGGCCCATATTATATTGTAATAAGTTGCAAGTAGGATTAAATTTGTTTTGAATGTAAAAAATATAAAAGGTTTTTTTCTAGTAGGAAAAAAAATTTAAATCATGTGGAGGTTGATCCAGCATAACCTAGTCGACTTGATGAGTTCAAAGGTAGCTTGGACAACCAATAAAAATATAGTTTGACTAAAAAATTTCAAGACAACTCCTTTTAAAAAAAAAACTATTAAGACAACGACATATTGAGTTGACCCGAGTCAACTTGGGTTAACTTATTAAATTTGCGACTTAGGTCACAAAACCATAACAAACCCATATAAAGCAAATCAAAACAAAATATGAAGTCTAGTTCCCAATCAATCCAATATTGATTAATGAAATTGAAAAAATATATTTTAAAAAGAACAAAAAAACAATGCTGAAACAACTAGAGTTAATTTGTCAAATCCATAACCCGAGTCATGAAACCAAGATAGCTCCTTAAAAGAGAAATCAAAACAAATTATGAAGCTCAATTCTCAATCAATCTAATATTGAAGGATAAAATTAAAAAAAAAATCAATTAAAATAAAGACAAAAAACTCAACTCATCCAAAGTTAACCCTCTAAACTCATGATTTGGATCATGAGATATGGACAACCTTATAGCATAGAAAACAAACCAAAAAAACAACTCGAGTTACCCTGCTAAACTCGCGACTCAAGTCACAAGATTGAGATAACCTCATATAAAACAAATCAAAACAGATTATGAAGCACAATTCCTGATTAACCTACTGCTGAAGAATGAATGTAAACCCCTAGTAAAAAAAATTAGAGGATTAGGTATGTTAATTTGGTTTACCATGGTATGGACTGCAAACCCCAGGAAGAATTTTATTGTGTTAGTAAAAATATCATAAATTAAACTTAATAATGACATGGGTTAATTAAATATTTAAAATGGAAAATATAATAAATCATTGAAAAGAACTTTTTCAATGAATGAATATTTAGATAGATATTTTAAAACGGTGTGAGACATGATTCTGATTAAATGAAAAACACATGAAATAGGTATAAGGGCATTGTGGTCTTTAACCAAACATAAAAGGAAGAGTATTTTTTTTTTATTTCTTTACCAAATTCTTAAGGGGAAAACACAAAAAAAAAAGTAGATTTAAGGGGTTAAAAGAGATTTTGGGTGGATTAAATGAGAAAAGCCCAAGATTTATAGGTTTTTTAAGGGTGTAAAGTAAGAGTTTTGAAAGGTAAAAAGGGGGAGTGAAGAGTACCGAAGGAGAAACTTGAGTTTCTTTGCAATTTCCCCATTGATTTATCATCGTTGAGAGGTAAAGAACCTTATTTATTAATTGATTGAAGTTGTGATGTGTTTATGAGCATATTATGATGTATACATTATGGAAAGTTGAGTTTAATGTATCGTGTTGTTTGGAATGATATTTTTAACTTAGAATTATGTTTTTGGACGAGAATAAGATTTGTGTCAAGTGAGAATTGTGGAAAATTAGAAAGAAAACATGTCTTTTTTTTTATCAGTGAATTTCAGCCTAGATAAATGGGGAAATAAATTTAATTATTTTAATTGTTATGAAAATTGGATTGAGTTGTGTTACTATCGATATAAAAATGAAGGATAAAAAGTGAATGATATAAAAGTACTCATCTATAGCATAGGTTCAGCCTATGGAATCCTTAAGGGGGGGGGATGAAATTGATTTAAATGTTGCGTGGAATTGTGTATGTGATGAGGTAAAATGATTTATAAAAAGAAAAAGAAATTAAGAAAAACTAAAAAGGAACACATGGTTTCTTAAAATGGAAGGGGGGTGTATTTGGTCAAGGACTTCCATGGTGAATTTCTTTGTGATGGATGAAAGTTCTCATTTAACTATGAATGTGTTGTGTGATGTGTTAAATTAGTTGGAAATATAAAATGAATTGAGAAAGAGGTATTTATTCCATGTATTATATAGAAATAATGAGAATTGTTATTTGGAACCTAGATATGATTCCTAGTTTTATGGAATCGAAAGTAATAAAATTAGTCTTGTGTTAACAGGGGGTATTCTAGCAGCTATACCACATGTCGGAGGAGGTGCAAGATCATCATGTATGACAGGTAGGTGTCTAACACATATTCTTAGTTAACTATTATGCCAATAGAACTGTTAATTTTATTTCTTTATGATTTCTAAATTGGTTTTGAAAAATAAATGAATTGGTGAAAAAAAATGAAAGAAGAATTGATATTTGATTAGTCATCCATGGTATAAAGACTAATGATATTAGTTGGTTTGATATCAACATTGAATTTAAAGGAAAAATAAATGGATGAAAAACTTGATTAGTCATACAAAAAATGAAGGCTAATGATGTCAATTATTATAAAGAACTTGATTAGTAGTTCCCAATACGGGAGACTAATGATACCAATAGGTTATATTGATATCGACATTTACATAAACTTAATTAGTAGTTCCCGATACGGGAGATTGATGATACCAATAGGTTATATTGATATCGATATTTACATGAACTTGATTAGTCGTTTCCAATACGGGTGATTAATGACACCAATGAGGTTTATTGGTATTGACATGAACATGAATGAAAAATATAAAAATGAACTTGATTAACCGATCCGAAAAGTGGTAAAGACTAATGATGTCAATGTGTATTAGCATTGGCATGCACTTAAGAATTTGATTAGTTATCCAATAGAATGGAAGCTAATGATAACATGTGGATTGATATCTATATACCCTTCATTAACCATATTTTAGGTGATGATTAATTATATCAAATTAGAATTAATATCGACATTAATTAGTTGACCTGAGTAATGGGTGACTAATGACATTATGATGTTAATGCTGGTAACTAGAGTAAGAAAGAAAATGAAATGATAATGAATACAAGATGAAATGCCTTACTTTTCAATTGGAAATTTATGAAAATAAAAAGGGAATTTCATTATATTCTTTGATATAATAATTGTTTATTAACTTTTCCACTAGTTTATGTTTTGTTTATTGTATTTGATAGGGTCATCACACTCACGTCAGGAATAAATTTATCTTATTTCTTTTGTTCACATAGATTAGATATATCATGTTCATTTTGGGTTATAATATATTTTGTTTTAAGTATGTAGATATTAACACTTAACTTTTATTTGTAGACACATGAAATCACACACACACACACACACACACACACACACACACACACACACACACATATATATATATATATATATATATATATATAAACTTATTCATCTTCATTATGCATGCTAGATTCCATATAAATTCTCAAACCTTATAATTAAAATATTATATAAATTGGATGTTATTTGGATGAATTGAAATTAATGGTAATTAATTGTTGTGGATTATGATACAAAATGATCAAGGAATTGAAAATATGTATAGAAGTGAAACAAATTTAAGTCGATAACTTGGATATTTTGTTACAGGAGAAATTATGCCGGAATTTTGCGACATGGCACATATAAAAAGAATTCTAGTATTTCCAAAATTAAGAATGTATTTGTCCTGGGTATTGCTATTACAATAAGATTGGATAAAAAACTCAATCTAAAAAAAAATACATAATAAAATGACTCGAGTCAACCTGCAAGACTTATAATCCGGGTCTTGAAACCGAGATAACCTAATAGAAAGTAAACCAAAACAAATTATGAACCTTAAATCCTAATCAATCTAATGTTAAAAAATAAAATTAAAAAAAATACAATTAAAAAAAAAAACTAAGTCAATCGGGTTAACCCACAGAACGAGTCATGAGACTATAATAATTACATAGAAAACAAACCGCAATAAATTATAAAGTTCAATCTCTAATAAATTAAATGTTGAATAATAAAATTAAAAAAAATATTATTGCAATGAATAATGAATTTATACACAGTAAAAACATCACCTTTTTTTTATAATTAATATTAATGTTAATAAAGAAGAATGAAGGGATGAAAAGCACATGTGGTTCCTCTACTTTAAAACGAATATTATTTTAAAAATTATAAAAAGTTTATGAGCACTTCATATTGTTATTATAATATAATTTGTTGCATACAGTTACTTCACTCGAATCTCATTACAGCAAGAGAAAACAACGTGAGTGATTAACGGATTCCATGAAATAACTACTAATATATACTAAATTTCTACTAGACATTGTGAAACCTTTGGTATTTTCCAGGTTCATGTTTATAGAAAGATAGCATATGTTTCTCAGACTGCATGGATCCGGACGGGGACAATACAGGAAAATATTCTATTTGGGGCTGCAATGGAGCCAGCAAGATATCAAGAGGTGCTTGAGAGGTGTTCTCTTGTAAAAGACATTGAGAGTTTTCCGTTTGGAGACCTCACTGAGATCGGAGAGAGAGGTGTCAATCTGAGTGGTGGACAGAAACAACGGGTTCAACTTGCACGTGCACTCTATCAGGATGCCGATGTATATCTCTTGGACGATCCCTTCAGTGCTGTTGAGGCACATACAGCAACAAGCCTTTTCAATGTAATTTTCATCTCTATGCAATCTTGAATTGTTAAGTTCCGAATGTTTTTAGTTAAAGCTAGTGTGGCTTGTTGCAGATTATGTGATTGGAGCTTTGTCTGGAAAGACAGTCTTACTTGTGACCCACCAAATCGACTTCCTTCCAGCTTTCAATTTTATTTTGGTTAGATACGTCTAATCCTGCTGCCAATTTCTCCATTATCCTATTTAACTATTGAAGTATCATCCCAATTTGTTAATATGAGCTGCAAAATATCATTTTATTCAACTTCTTGACAGTTGATGTCTGGTGAGAAATCATAAGATCTGATACTTACGACCAGTTGATGGCTTCCAGCCAAGAATTCCAAGACCTCGTCAATGCTCACAAGAACACAGCTGGTCCTGATATAAAAGTTGAGTATGCTGCGAGCAAAAGAGCCACAACTTCCCAAGGGGAAGAAATCCAGAAAGTTCATGTTACAGATAAGTTAAGAGCATCTTGGAGGGATCAACTGATCAGGCAAGAAGAACGAGAAACAGGTGACACAGGTTTCAAGCCTTACATACAGCACTTGAGTCAGAGAAAGGGCATCCTTTATTTCTCTGTCAACTATAGCCCACATCATATTCACACTTGGGAAAATTATACAAAGCTACTGGTTGGCTGCCAACATTCAGAATTCTCATGTAAGCAGAGCAGACTTGTTCACAGGTTACTCAATGATCGGTTGTAGCTTAGCAGTCCATTACTCATCCGATCGTTCTTCACAGTTCAATTGGGTTGTGTGGCTTCAGAATCTATTTTCTCTACACTTCTGACCTCTCTTTTTCCGAGCACCAATGTCCTTTTATGACTCAACCCTTCTCGGTAGAATACTGAATCGGTAAGAGATCCAAAATTAACAGTTTCTTTCCATTTTCTATAAAACTTCCGTGATACTAAGATATTTGTTTATATATATTTTTAGGTATCTCTTCTTTGAAGCGACAACCTTCACTTCATTCGTCAACTTTGCAGTGCTGGCTTTTCTTACCTGGCCAGTCTTATTTAGGTGAAAAATGGCTGAAATAGGGATTTGCGATAAAAAAAATTCAGATTTGATTTTTTTTTAATATGAGTGTCTGAGCCAGTTTATGTGCATTTCGACTAAAATTACAGGCTCTGAAGTTAACGATCATGTAAGCCTTCAGTTGTCATAAGATTTATGTAACTCGAACTTGTGACTTCTAAAAAGCAAATTTAGAGACTAATCAGTTAAGTTATACCTTTCAAGATTCAGACATGATTTTAATGAAATTTATCATTTATTTATTTTTTTTAAAGAAAATAAATGAATAATATATCATCTAACTAGGTAGATAAAATATCGTTTGTCCTATTAAAATAAAACCCTTAGTGGATAAAGTGCCTTCCGTCCATTTTAAAAACAAAAAAAAGAAATCTAGGAGCATTGAGTTTTTTTTTAAATAGCCATTCAATGTTTTTAAAAATTATTATTTTTTAATTTAGAATAAAATTCATTATAAATAAAATTCATAAAATGAGTTTTAAGAAATCATTCAATTGTGCCCTTTTTTCAAATAAGATGATATTTTTTTATAATAATATTAATAATTATTTTATGAATTATTATATATGAAATGAAATGCAAATTATTCAATGAGAATAAAATATTTTTTTATTTTTATAATAATTTTCATTGATTAATTATTGGTTTATATTTCTCCAAAATCACATAAAAATTATCAAGTTATAATTCTTTTTATTGAAATTTATTTTTTATTTCATGATAAGTTTTTATTTAAAAGACAAATGCTTTTGATAAAAAAAATTGTTTTTGTTAAAATAAAAATGTATAAATATATAAAGAAAGTGGTTTTTGATTGAGGAAATATATATTTTTTCCTTCTTAGTTTAGATCATTGAATTTTTTATGAATATTTATTCTAATTTTTTTTATTAAAAAAATATATTACTAATAAAAAAACATATTTTTTTTGTCAAGATAAAAATAAATATATGAATAAAAAAATAAAATTTGCCTAATAAAATATATTTTTTCTAAAATTTAAATCATTAGTTTTTTTATAAATATCTATTTTAATAGTCACATAATTAAATTAAATTAGATTCAAAACTTATCTCGTGATAGTAATTAAATTAAAATCTACTCTTTTATTTATAATAATATCTCTATATCATTTTAAAATGGAGATATTTCGGTCATTCTCTTATACGTCCCACTGAAAAAAGAAGATTTGAAAAACAAAATATCTAACCACCACAAACGACACCGTTAAAAGCTCACCAAACCATCCAGCAGCAACCCCTGGGAGTCATCGACAGTCACGACACCCTCTCGCTGGCACATTAGCCACTTAACCTTTCACCCTCTCGACAAGTCCGTCACTCCCCTTCCCCTTCCCCTTCCCCTTATAATCTCTCTCCCTCTCTCTCCCCAACCCCATTTGTTCTCTCTCTACACCATGGACGCCTCTACTCTTTCACGCATAGGCCTAGCCGGTCTAGCCGTGATGGGTCAGAACTTAGCCCTAAACATTGCTGAAAAAGGTTTCCCAATTTCAGTCTACAACAGAACCACCTCCAAAGTCGACGAAACCCTTCACCGTGCCCAATCCGAAGGCCCATTTCCTTTAACTGGTCAGTACTCCCCTCGTGATTTTGTTCTCTCAATCCAACGCCCCAGATCCATCATTATCTTGGTCAAAGCTGGAAACCCTGTTGACCAAACGATTTCTGCTTTGACCGAGTTCATGGAGCCTGGTGATACTATCATCGATGGCGGGAATGAGTGGTATCAGAATACTGAGAGGAGGATTCAAGAAGTGGGAGATAAAGGGATTCTTTATTTGGGTATGGGGGTTTCGGGTGGAGAAGAAGGTGCACGACATGGGCCTTCGTTGATGCCTGGTGGGTCTTTGGAGGCGTATAATAATATTGAGTCTGTTTTGAAGAGTGTTGCCGCTCAAGTTGATGATGGGCCTTGTGTTACGTATATTGGTGAAGGGGGTTCTGGCAATTTTGTTAAAATGGTTCATAATGGGATTGAGTATGGAGATATGCAGTTGATTTCGGAAGCCTATGATGTTTTGAAGAATGTTGGTGGGCTTTCTAATGGCGAATTAGCTGAGATTTTCGGGGAGTGGAATAGAGGGGAGTTGGAGAGTTTTTTGATTGAGATTACGAGTGATATTTTTAAGGTTAAGGATGATTTGGCTGACGGGGATCTGGTTGATAAGATATTGGATAAAACTGGAATGAAAGGGACTGGGAAATGGACTGTCCAGCAAGCTGCTGAGTTGTCTGTTGCTGCGCCTACAATTGCTGCTTCGTTGGATTGTAGGTATTTGAGTGGGTTGAAGGAGGAGAGGGAGAGTGCGGCCGAGATTTTGGAAAAAGCTGGCTTGAAGGAGGAAATGGGGAGTGTTAAGAGTGAGATTGACAAGAAGAGGTTGATTGATGATGTGAGGCAAGCATTGTATGCGTCGAAGATTTGCAGTTACGCTCAGGGGATGAATTTGTTGAGGTCTAAGAGTGTTGAGAAAGGGTGGGATTTGAATTTGGGTGAGTTAGCTAGGATTTGGAAAGGTGGATGCATTATTAGGGCTGTGTTTTTGGATAGGATTAAAAAGGCTTACCAGAGGAATCCTAGCTTGGCTAGTTTAGTTGTGGACCCGGAATTTGCGAGGGAGATGGTGCAGAGGCAGGCGGCATGGAGGAGAGTCGTGGGGCTGGCGATTTCAGCTGGAATTAGCACTCCAGGGATGTGTGCTAGTCTTGCATATTTTGATACTTACAGGCGTGCTAGGCTGCCAGCAAACCTTGTCCAGGCTCAGAGGGACTTGTTTGGGGCTCATACTTATGAGAGGACCGATCGTCCAGGGGCATTTCATACTGAGTGGACAAAGCTTGCTCGTAAGAGCAATGCTGGTTTTGGAGCTTTCAATTGAGCATGTTCATGAGTCGGTTGGCTGTTTGTTTGTTTGTTTCAATTGGCCGTTGGTAATGTTTCTCTTTGAACTATGGTTGTATGTTTCCTTGAGAGGATTCGTTGCAGTTATTGGTTAGCCTCACAGATTTTACTGTTAATAAGAAATGCATGCCTCTTGAGTTCAGTAAATTGGTTTTTCATCTGCAGCAGGCACGATAGAGTTGAGTTCTGCCTTTTAGATTTTGCTTATTTGCTCCTGAATAATGTTTCGACCTCTTGTGAGGCTATTTGATTTGAAACTTTGTAATTTGCATACTTTACGTAAGTATGTGTATGTCCTTCTAGAAATAAACCTGTTCGAATGCATCTTATGTGTTTATGAAACAATTCTGATACAAATGTATCATAGGTTACAAGGTTGGTTGCAATGTGAAAACGTGGTTGTTGGGCAGGAATGTTAACTTCATCATAAGTTCAAGTTAGCTGTTGATTTTTTTTTTTTTTTTTTGAAGTCAATGAACACTTGATGATTTGTTGAGTTTTTGGATATTGATTGCTCTGTTCAGAGAGAAGGGAAAACACTCTATACAAACCGTTGAGCCCTCTATTCTTTAAGGTGATTGTGGCAGTATACCATGGGTTACTTCTTATTGTGTGTTTATGCAAAACCTTTTCCATGGAAATATTTGGTTTTCATGTATGATCTGCTATGAACCTGACATGATGCTCAACTTCTGCTTGATTCACCGGAAGGTTTTTCTCTTGCTTTTGCATTAACTGGCAGAATAGTGGGCATGGAGCTTAGTGGTTAGGGTTGTCAGATGTCATTTTGCTAACACGTTCAATTGCTGTTAAATCTTATTTCTTTTATAGTTTAGATATGAAATTTAGGGATTTTTTTCTGTGTTAAATAAATGGTTATTCTGAAATAATTGAGAGATTGTTTCTTGTGAGGTGAAGAATCATTCGATCTTTTCTGTTCTTTTTATTTGATTATAAGAATCATTTGACTTTAATTGCTCATTTCAATGGGATAACTACCACAAGGCTTGTGCCAATATGGATTGTTTGGTTTCACTCACTCCATTTTTTCTTTCTTCTCTGGATGCAAGTAAAAGTCGATCATGGTGGTTATGGATGGCAAATTGTTCGTTTCATTCACTTCATTTGTTCATTTTTTCATGAATGTTGCAGAGTTGGCAGATGCAAGGGATTTGATTTTCTGCTAGCCATGCCTTCTTTTTTTACTTGGAAAGATCACCTTCCTGAACAGGAATACCATGTTCATGCATTCACAGCTAAACTTCATCTCACTTGTCTTGAATTAGTTTCGTGAAGCGGAGTGCTCTGATCTGTCAAGGAACCCCATAGCATCCTAATGTTTTAGGTTTACAGGATCCAAGTTGATGATATGCTTTCCTGCTATACATGCCTTGCTGTTAATAGAGAAGATTGCTTCTCAAATCGAAGCTCATTATTTGCATCGCATGCATGTCTGCATGCATTCATCGTGGTGTGAATGGTACAAAACCAGCGTCAAGCGAGTAATCTACGCTAAAAAAGGATGGATCTCCATGACACGAATTATTTTTAAGAACACATTCATGAACTAAATCGAGTACGATTTCACTCAATAAAATCATTCTGTGCCACTGTTTTCATTCTTCTTTCTTGAAGAATTCGTGACCATTTATTATTCATTCTTTGTAGCAAGATTCCACTAAAAAATGTTCCGAAGTAATGCTATTATCAAAAACTTAAGAACTTTTCAATGGTAACTCCATCATTCACAAGTCCTGATTATCACTCCGGTTTTGCTACACATGACGAATAAATGGCGCTGAGAGTAATTTTATTGAGTTTTATGGGCATTTCTTTTTTCTTAGAAACAATCAGTGTCTTGGAGATTATAATAAAAAAAAAAAAATCCTAAAAGAGATAATTGAAGTACCGTGGCTTATGAGACAATTCACTTGGATTAGCACAGTGAATTGTCTTCTTCGCTCTTCTCTACGCCAAATAATTGTTTAGTTTATGGGGTAAAAAAAACAAATTCACAGTAAAATGACTTCCTTCCACGCAAAAAAAAATAGTCTTTTTATCTAGAGTTTTTTTATCTTTTTATTTTTTAATAGTAAAATACTTTAAAATTAAAAAATATTGACCTTGAAGAGGGTTTTTTGGTCTTTTCATATCTCTAGCACGGTAAAATGACAAATTTAACCTTAAAATAAAAAAAAATTATAATTAAAAATATTTTTTAATCTTATAAATGATAAATTTGATAGGAAAATTGATAGGCTTTCTATCAATTTAGAAAATTTATTAAAGAAAAATAAATAGCAATAAAAAGAATAAAAATCAAATTTGATAGGAAAAAAACTTATAAATGATGAAATTGTAAGAAAAAAATGATCAGGATAACCCTATAAAAAAGCAATGAAAAAAAAGTACAAAGATTAATTTTCAATAAATCAAATGTTAAATGATAAAATTTAAATAATTCAATTTAAAAAAAGAACTAAAAAAAAGTCAATTCACGTTAACGTTACAAATCAGTGACCTTGATTTTGAACCTGAGATTAACCACATAGCAACAGGAAAAAAAAATCTTAGTTAACTCGGGTTAACATGCAAACCTTGGGATTATGGACACATGATCAATATAATCCAATAAAAAAGAAAGAAAGAAAAAAGGTAGGAATATCAATTTCAAATAAATTAAATACTGAAGGATGAAATTAAAAAAAAATTAATTAAAAAAAAATCAATCCAATTTAACCTTTGAAACTAGTAACTCTAGTCATGAACCCAACACTAATCCCATAGAAAGCAAAGTGTAAAACATAATAAAGTGTAAAAAATAATAAAGCAAATCTCTAAAA
>Ga0307507_10004127_pt1 | contig 26426 bp, 17 predicted proteins | sample 7_EM_MG_FD_207223 | JGI IMG/M metagenome (GOLD analysis project Ga0307507, IMG submission 207223) | Populus trichocarpa ectomycorrhiza microbial communities from riparian zone in the Pacific Northwest, United States - 7_EM | ecosystem: Host-associated > Plants > Roots > Unclassified | place...
CGGTACAATTACCGCAGCGCAGAAGCACATGATACCACAGCCCTCGCACTCTTGTGTGTTATCGATGCCCAATTTTACCACATACAGCATCCCTCCCTTGTAGATAGATGGCATATAGTAGACAGACGATTTCTCTGCCTCCCTCCTTCCTCGGTGAACGATACGATAGGATATGATGATCGTACAGTACAGTACTGTGCGTATGAGTGTGAAATGTGTGGTGGTGTTTGGGCTGGAAAAGCCAAAAAAAAAAAAACTTCAGATTCAATGATTAGCCGGGGTAAGTTCCTAATGGTGCCCAGGAAGAAAGGAAGGGAGAGAGAGATTGGTGCTTACTTACTTGCATGCTGTACGGTTACCGTGCTAGCAAGCAGGGTAGGATGTTACAATCGAGGCGAGTTTCGAGTTCGGGAGATTCCCATTTTCGCTTACCTTTACTCGGGTAAATCCCTATTTGTTACCACCTTATTGTCTGTTGTGGCGAGAGCCGCTGCATATACAGTAATCCAATCATTAAGGACCCCGTCTTCTGATTGTTTTTTGGTTCGTTTGTAAACCAGCTTATTGTTAGCTACAATGTACCAGTGTATGTGGTGCACTGGTGATCCATTTTTTTGCCCACATGTGGATGGTTAAAAAAAAAAAAGTGAGTAGCATAATCGGAAGATTAATTGTTTACTGCCCGGGCCGAAAAGAAAAAAAAAAAAGCTGGGTGAGAAAAACGATCGAGGCTTCAGACCGTCCGGCTATTCCCGTCGCTACGGCACAATTCATGGGGGGAGCCGACTCGATCCTTATTACAACCCACTTTACGACGGCCCTCCACTCCATTCCCCACGGCCCGGCATCATACTCCGTATGAGTCTGGCATAGTACGATACCTGGAATCGTAATAACCCCTTCCTAGCCATGCCTCTACCCTATCATACCATATTGTTTCGTAACTTCACTGTAGTTGTATTTTTTTGCAATCGAAATACAGTAATTGTGATGCGACATGATTTCTCCAAGATCCATTTTAAAGCTTTCAACTGTAGGATTGGAGGGGAGTTCTTTTTTGCTTCCCTTCTCCTTGCTGCATCTTTTGCATTCTTGTTGCCTTCCCTCCTCTTTGCAGCTGAAGGTACAGTGCGTGGATCATCCTAAAATATAATATCAGAAACAAAGGTGGGTCATCGGATACCCATTCCACACGCCAGATCAGAATAGCTTTTGTAACTTTGTAGTGTAAAAGAAACAAAATTCTCACGAATAAAAAACCTCTAGAGATGCAGGAGCCTCAGTGGGTCCGGAATACACGTCTATTGTGGTACGTATAATAATCCCTTTTCTATTTTTTTTTTTCAAAGTGTGATAATACCGGCAACCTTGCAAGGGAGAGGTATCTCACATCGGAAACATAGCATCTGTCATGGTTGCTACTTTATTTTTCTTCTCCATTTTCAACGTTGAAATATCATATTGTGGCTAACCCCGGATCATTGCTAGCCCTATCACTCGTTGTAAGGCGAATCTCAAAATATGGAGTTCTATTCGTGTTCCATGCAGTAGACCAGATTTGGCCGGGAGATGCATTAACACAAACGGAAGTGCGAAGCGTTTTCAACTTCCTGAACGAATTACGAACGCCGCACTTTGAGAATTGTCAACTTTTTTCTTTTCTTTTTGCCCTCCAAGCTGCAGTTGTCGTGCGGACACACGCCCACAGCACCCACACACACAACCGGTAGCTTGTACTGTACCTGAGCTGACTTCCCCCGATAGACGCTAGAATCGTGGGAAACTGCATGAAGAAATAAAAAGAAAAAAAAGAGAATGAAATGATCATAATGATAATAAAAGGTTCAGGACACGCAACGTGAAGCTGAGTTAATTTCACAATAGATGGCTCTGCAGACGACCGTAAGTAGGCGCATTGTGTGCGAAGTATGCTGTGATACCGAGAATATGCGGAGTCCGTGGCTGTATGGCGTAATTAGTTGCTTCGTCGTTGCTCCGCCAGTTAGAGGTTGCGATAGCCCCCGCTAGCGAGAAAGACGCACAAAGGGCGTAATTATTGACATAATTCGCCCCTCGTTGTTGCTCCAGTGGGTTGAGTTATCATTAGTATCATGGTTGATATTGCCACTATTTTCTTTTCCTTTCGAGCTACGCCTCCACATCTGCTGCCCCCCTCCGAATAATCTGTCGGAGAAGGCGAAGATAAGAATACAATAAAATAAAAAACGTGAGATGATGTCGCACTATTGCATACCCAGGGACCCGGTGGCTGGTCTGGACCCTGTGCGTGGGATCGCCCGTCATTCTCCAAGAACCGAGCCCTTGGTGCTCCATCACTGACATCGGCACTTTTTTCTCCTGCCTTTGAACCTGTTTCCAAGCGTTTCTGAGCGGAGAACGCCTTTTCAATATAACTTGCCGTGTCTGTGCCTGTTAGGTGTCAAATTGTCAGCTCGATTATCCATTTGTCTGGAGAGAATTGCCTGTTATACTTGCACATTACTTTCGGAGATGTCGAGTGCGCAAATCAATATTGTCTGATTGTTGCCATTGCAGGTTTGTTGTGGGCGCGGGGGTTAGTGTGAGGATGGTTTTCTCTTGCCTTTTCGGGCCTAATTTTCCACAAATTTTCCTTTTTTTCCCACACCCTGCCGGTTGGTTATGAGACTCTCTAGCAAGCTCCAACAACAACCGGCAGCAACCACAGCAGATCAAACTTCAACAGATCCCCAACAATTCACTTCAATTTCCTTTAATGGCGCGGGTGAGGAAGAAGGCGAAAAATCCCGGGTCGATCTTATTGTCTAGGCAGCGCGGCTTGCGAGGTGATGGGCCAGTCGTGGTGGCTTCAAGGGCCCTATCCAACACGTCATCTTTATCGTCAAAAGCCGGAAGGACTCTCATTCGGAATCACCATACTTTGCAAAAGAGGCTCTCGCAAGCTCTATCCAGAAATGATACCGAAACCGCAAACTCCATCCGAGCGGAGATCGAGGCAAACGGTGGGATTGAAAGGTATCAGCAGGCAAGCGTGCGTCTATCATCATCATTTTCCTAGAATTCTTGTTCAACCCTTTTTTATTTATTAGTGTGATGTGATGTGATGGTCGTGGGGTGTGTACTTGTTAGCTGCCGATGGGGGATACGGCCTTGAGAGTTTGATGAGTACCGGTAGAAGGGGGGAGCGTGGAGAAAAAAAAGAAGAAAAAAAAGAAAAGAAAGAAGAGACGAACACTTGAACTGAATTATGTGTTTCATCTACAACAGGTGTGCGGTCAAGATAACCAACGAGGAGGGGATTCCTCAAGGGTATTGATCGATTGGTTTAGGGAAGCCATTCGATCATCGCCAAATAAAAATGTCCCAAACAAAAAGTTACGACTCCTTGAGGTGGGGGCTCTAAGCCCTGACAACGCGTGTTCGAGGTCGAACCTATTCAGCGTGACGCGAATCGACCTCAATTCACGGGATCCAAGCATTGAGGCACAGGACTTTATGGATCGACCTATCCCCACCGCCGACGGGGAGAGGTTCGACATCATCTCACTATCTCTCGTGCTAAACTACGTGTCTCTGCCAGCAGCGCGTGGGGAAATGCTTGAGCGGACAACAGAATTCCTGCGGCACACACCATTGGAGGGGGAGGGGGAGCAGGGGAGCCGCGTGACGGAATTATTCCCATCACTGTTCCTTGTTTTACCTGCCCCGTGCGTCACGAACTCCCGTTATCTTGATGAGAGGCGATTGGAGGAGATGATGGGAAATCTAGGGTACCGGTTGGCTAGGAGGAAACTCTCAGCCAAACTGATATACCAACTCTGGCATCACGTTTGCAAGGCTCAATCGTCAGGACGGCAGAAGGAGTTTAGCAAAAAGGAGGAAGTGAACCCGGGCAGAACGAGAAACAACTTTGCCATTATGTTCTGTTAGCTCTCTGCGGGGTTCCAATTGGTCTGTCCATTTGAAAGTTTTGTGTCAAGTGTTCAAATTCCCATTTAACTATCACAACCATGTGAGATTCTCGCCGCATCAGGTATCAGGCACATCACCCCATCGGACGGCAGTCTATTGGACTTCCATCGCTCCTCCCCGCGCAGGTGCTAGCTGCCGGAACAGACACACTGGCAGTCCTGGAAAACCATTATTCTAAATTCTAACCTTGATACTTGAGGCAAATGGGTGATTGTGCCATAGTGCTAATTATCGAACACGGTACCGTAATTCGCCGCGAGGTTCCCCCCATCTGGCTTGAGCTTTGCCGGCAATTGTATCATATGGCCAACCTTGGGGCGGCCCAATTCTAATTGCGTCGGTGCCATCACCGTCACTATCACACTAAGTTAGCACACTTGCTTGCTCCTCCTGCTTTCATATAGATCCACAGTGACATAAAGCCGGCTAACTAGCGAGACTGATCAGCAGTTGCAACTTAGTGATGTAGAGTACCCTGACACCAACACAAAGTGCCAACTGGTATCATACCCCCAAAAATTACTTGTGAAGCTACCTAGGTTGGGATGCCCGCACGTAACATCAAACAGACCAGCGCCCATAGGGCACCCATAACTTCCTATTGCAAAGCAAACATCAATTGAATAGCCCCAAGGATACCCACCACCCAGCCCCCATTCTATCTACCGGTACCGGTAAGCAGCTAGCAAAACCCACCTCACGTCGAAACCCCCCTTCCTCTTCCCCCAAGCATCATAAGTAACCGAGTAACTAACCGACCAAGAACCTCATACCACCACCGTGATCGTGAGCGCTCCCCGCGCCATAATAAATAAATAACCCCATACCAGCACCGTAAGCAAGGGAAGTAAAGTGAGGGTGGAGGTGAAAATGAGAGTGAACAAAAAAAAAACCCCCTGCATCTAGCCCCAGCAAAAAAAAAAGAAAAGAAAGGAGGTCCCTCTCATCGATCAATCAGCCAATCGAATCGAATCACAACCTCCAGGTCCAGACGTGGTAAGGCATTGTGTATTTAAGCCCAAAGCTTTCCGAGTCTATTTATTATTATTTTCCCGAGTTTCATTACGTAGCAGCGTTCACCGGGGGCCGTACACTAACTGAAGGTTTTCGCCCTGAGGAATCAGACATATTGTGGATTCCAGAGTTCAACGGCTTGCCAAGTGCGAATTAAATAGGACCCTGAAGGGGAAAAAAAAAGAAAAAGAGGATCCGCGACCTTCAGGGAATTTACATACTCGAGTACAATAAGGCAAATCTTGGGAAAAAATAAAAAATTCTCGGTACTTGTAGAGTATGAGTGCTAGTAGATGGATAGGGGGAGGAGGAGGAGATAGCCTGATCTAAACCGTAGCTATGCTATCATGGCTATATCAGTACGTGAGTACTTGTACTGTACCATATTAGCAAGGAGGTATGGGTTTTTATTAATGTCATAACCTAGAGGTTGCACATATGAATTGTGCATCAACAAAGCAATTGAAGGGTTTGACAGAAGAAAAGAGTATCATACGGTGATGTATGATACCGTACTAGTAGGCTGCTTACATAAATAGCACATCGACTTCACTTTTCTCTTTCCATATTAGGTAGGACGCACGTAACGACGCGCATGCATGAATCAGTACTGCAAGAGTGCTCGAACCGAGGGCAAGAGAGGGAGGAAATGGGCATGTCTTCTCCATGTTGTACCGAGCTGTGCAGCGCAGTGAGAAGAAAAGAAAAAAAAGAAAGAAATTTTTTTAGATTTTACAATTTTTATCATGACATATACCAGTACAAGTACTCGAGTACATTGTCGATAGATTGCGCTGCCTTCCTTGCTTTCCATCCTTTTTGAAAAAGTAAAAAAAATAAAAAAAATAAAAAAGATCAAAAGAGGTGGGGATGCGCTCTTCGGCAGTTTTTTATTTATTTATTTTACTTTTCCTTTCAAAAACAACGCCATCGGTCGGCACTTTATCGTATGTCTGGACCAGCCACGAGTGTGGGGTGTGATGATAACGTTAAGGTACTAGTGCAGTTCCTGTAGACACTTCCGGTTACCTTAATTGTGCTGTACGATACGAATATCACATTCTGGAAGCGGCGCGTGAAGCAATCTAGTCTAGCCTATTCAATCTCCAACCTAACTTAAAGAGCCGCGAAGAGAGAGAGAGAGAGAAGAGGGCTAGCCACCTACCTACCTACCGGTAGTCTACTATTCCACTGTACTCGAGTACAGTACTAGTACAGCTGCCGCCGTGGCTGCCGGTTTTATCGTTCTTAGAACCCCTGAACTATGATATTATAGATCTGCAAACTAGTGAATGCCCTCTTGTGCTCGTGCTTGAGCACTACACTTTCTGGTATGCTTCTATACGAGTAGCTGGCTCGTCGAATCACTTCTTGAGAGAAAGGGAGAAATGGGGGGACGGGAATAAAAAGTATTGCATAATAATACCTAATGAGTATATCATGGGAGGTCGGAACGAGCCGAGGTTATCCTCCCTGTCCTGTGCTGCAGGAGAAGAAGAGGAAGGAGTCCATGTAGGTCTAGGTTAGTTTGCTACCATAGCCACTCGCGTGTTTGACGGGGGAGGAGTAGGAGTACGGGTAGGTGCTACCCTCGTACTTGTATCTGGCATAAGATATCTGAAAATGAGACAGGGTTTTTTTTTTCGCTGGTTGGGCGAATGTGTAACAATGGCTGTATTTTTAGATACTTATTGCTAGATATAAGTAACAGTATTAGGCTTGACTTAGATAGCGCTGAAGGGGGATGTTAGGGTAGACGAGGTAGATAAGCCCACAGAAAACCCGAACAGAATATACTTGCATTAAAAAAAAGTAACAATACAGCAGCGTCCGCAAAGCTCCCGTACTCTTCCAAGTACTACCTGCGCTTGGAAAAGCTTCGCTAATCATTCCTTTCTTATTGTTCAGTAAAATGAATTGTGATCAAAGTTTAAAATCTGCCCAGGACCATATCCCAAAACAGTTATTGAGAAAGGGTCTCCTTGTTCTATTGGTGTGGATAGATATAGTTTTTGAGGTACAAGGAAGAGCACCGATATGAGAACTTTATGAAAGTGGCTGTACAGTACTTGCACATTGTCGCACAGCTGCTGAAGTCCTACCGTATTGTGCTGGCATATCTGCTATTCCTAGAATACCGTAGCCTACAGAAAAACACATCTAGCACTCCCATCCCCCTCCCCCCTTTTCTAATCAACATGATATAAAAATAAAACTCAGGCGGGATAGTATATCAGACTAGCTATTGGTTCTAGCCTTTCCATACAAATGTGGTATCATACAGTGGCAGCCTTGCCACTGTCGCTGCTGCCGTCCTCGAGTTCTAACATGACAAAGGCGAAAGACGGGAAGGATCCTCACATTAGGCGTCGGAGAGCTGTCCGGACTGACGGACGGACGGACGGACGGTTCGGCTTGGTCGGTGCCCGGCAATTATTTTGCTCGTAACTTATTGCTTTGGAGCGACTTAATGAACCCGAACACGGGGGGACGGAAATTTGAATGGCAAATTATCTGTGCACATCGGGGTCCCCGTACAATATTTAGATCTCAAGTGTTCGGGTCCATTATGCCGGGTACTTGTAATATATGATTGCAGGATTCCGTTCAACCGGGCCATCAGGATGTTGGCCTGCCTTTTGTCCTGTCTTTTGCTATCTTGCCTTCTATACCATGCATGGTGGATTCCCAGAGGAACACCGGGCATGGCAGTCACTTGAACCTAACAGTACTACATGGGGCTAGTAAGCTACTCGAGTATGTTGTGGCCACTGTTTGCTTAGTGGTAGGCTGCGGGGGGGTTAAGTGCTGTGGTTGAGGTCCGATAATATCATATCACGGGGTGTGCCCGTGCACCAAATGCTTACCATAAGAAGCGCAACACAGGGTCCAAGTGCCATGACTGGTACTTGTGGCACCGCGCCACTCTACCGCAATAAAAAACCGTCATCCCACCCTCGGCCCGGACTATGGCGTAACATGGCAAGATATGTGGGGATATGTATGTGTGTGTGTCTGTGTACGCTCCAGGAGTGTATGTGGAGGTGTGCCGAGACGGTACTTAGGCTCACCTACAACCGAGATATTATCATCACCCAAATCCCTGTTTCTGGATCATCCACTGTCCGCGATGCTCCCACACCCACCACCACCGCACACGCCTGCTATGCTGCGCCCTCTTGCCGTCTCAAACGGTACGGTGCAGAACCTCTTCGGCAATCACCCTCCCCGGCATATCTCGGATAGATACCACGCTTTATTGGTCCCATATATCAAAAAGTAAATCTCGAACCGTTCCGGGAGTTCCCCACTCCAGTTCCTGTTTTACCTGTTCATTTTCTCCCATAACGGCTGTGCACGACTCACCACATCTCACTCGAGATATTAACGGCGGTTGAGGCGGTTATTGGGGGATAAGTTTAAATGCTGACGAGGGTGGCGAGGACTTTTTTCTCCTTTTTTTTTTTTCCGGCACTCCTCCTCCGTACGTGCACATACCTCCGTTTATTCCTAGATGGGCCGATTTTCGGGCTGGTTACAAGACAATCCCTTTTTCCGTCGTTGGGATTTTGCCTTGCATATCTGCTATGCTATGTGCGGTTATGGTTTTTTTCTTTCTTTTTTTCCCCGGAATCTATTATGCGGATTTAGACCCTTTTGTCGAACCTATTTCTTTTTTTTCTTCGTTGCTTTTATTTTCTCCGTTCATGTCAGCAACGGTTGTGATTATTATTTTTGCTAACCTTTTTTGGGGTTGGAGTGTATTCGCGTATTCGCGAACTGGGCCTTGTCAAGGTGGGTAGTGTGCGCAGAAGAAAACTACCACATTCGGGGGAGGCAGGGGTTTGTCCTTGTGCGCCGCGGCTATCTCGGGCTCTTTGGTTGTCTGGCAGGGTCTGCTATCAAAAGGTGCCTAAGGTGATCTTTCCCCAATGAAGGACTCGTTGTTCCTTAGCGGGCTCGCTGGCTTAGCATATGTTCAGCTTGAGGGGGGTATGTTACTGTTCATGGGTGATCACTCATGGGGTCCTGGCTCCGGGCGTTGGAGATACTTGGCCATCTTCTACCTTACTCGACGTTAGACTTTGAAGATGAAGCATGGTACCTGGATTGCTTTCCTAGGGTAAATGCCTTATGAGTAGAGGTCTCGTGACGGTTATTAGGTTGAGCGATAAATGCTTGGGTGATTGGTGAGTTGGGTGAGAGAAATAGTGTGTTAACGGTAAGGGGAAATGGGCAGGGGATACGTACGGGGAATCAGGTCTCATCGGAGCATGTGCAATTAATGGGTTATAATGGTGAGGTGGGGTCGGTGTGGGAGTGGCGAATGGAGTTGATTGGAATAGCCCCCATAGCTCTAGGAGCTGAAGTAATCGTCGATTGCCTTATGCCTGGAGCGCGCACGGTTGACTGTATCTCAGTAGCAATTGGAGCTTCGGGCCGAGAAAGCTTGCGTAGAAATCACTAGTGATAGTGACGGTCGAGTGACAATGCGTGATGAAACAGCGGGGGAGGCTGTTGCCGGCTTATGTCTCGGAGAGGGGAAGGCTCGAAAGAGGTATTCTGGTACGAGTTCATGTCTTAAACGAAGCTGAGCCTCCAAGGATGAGCGGAAAAAGAGGAAGGGGAACAAGGCGTGCCGTGAGGGCATTTGTGGCTTGAATTTCCTCCGGTGTTTCGTGTAAGCACAGGATCAATGAAGCAAGAAGAATTGTAACGTATCAGATTCTGACTATGCGAAGTTGTGCCGAAGCGCACTCCGTGTACCGGGTGATAGCTATCCAATAGAAAATAGATGCCCAAATTTAGACTTGTATAAGTAAGAAAAAGACTGGGTATAATACATCTTGATTTGGGGGTTTCATCTTGTCTCTTAGCTCTTGTGTGTGACCCGATTGTTTCCCTTAGTCTCTTCGATTTCTCTACGCCTAGGGTGTGTGTGAGTAGATTATTGCGACTTTGAAAAGTCTTGATGATTTGCGCGAGGTTGGGAAAAATGAAAGACAAATACCCCTCCTGGCTTAGACAAATGTAATCATTGACGGACCAGACCGAAAGGGGAAACATCACCATAGGGTAAAGATCTATCTGGAAGACGATTCTAGACCCTGAAAACGAGCGGCTTATAAAGGAACTAACGTTAGCGGGGAATCTGGAGATCTTAACCTGATCGGGCTAAAGTATGGCCCAATGTATGCCTTAGGCGGGGGGGGTCTTTTGTCGGCCCGCTCAGACTGTCAAGGGTTTTTAGTTGCAATAATCGACAACCTCCTGGAGTAACCCCCAACTAGTGACTGATTACTTATGCTCCTGTATTAGGCTCCTGATCTAATGAGGCTCTCAGAGCTAGAAGTTTGCTTAGAAGCCATCTAAGCGATCCTTCGAGCATTCAATAAGGAGTTCGTGGGGGGCAAGAACGTCGAGTTCTGGGGACCTAATATATTATCGTCTAGATCACTACCTGATGGGATATAAGGAATACAATTAACTGGCAATCTTTCGAGCACTTTCCAAGATCCCATTGCCCTTTAACATGTTGATACCTCGGACAGCCGTACCATGAGCACTGGAATGGTTTGCGGGAATCCAAGTCTCGTCTTTTGTAATGGGGGTGGATGATGAGGCGAGGTACTATGAGGCATTACTGTGAGATGGAGTAGTAGGAGGTGTGGGAGGACTAGGATTTGATGGAGTGAGGAGTAGCTAGAAATGAGGAGCCCATTTTTGGTGATGACAAAATGACGGCTACGAGCACATATTAGGCTCTAATTTTGACCCGAATCTTCCTTGTAATAGGACTATATACTAACTAGACGTATCTATAGGACTATGGTTGGGTTCTATGACTAACAATGGGATCTTTTAATGCCATTGACGACTCTTATCACTCGCTTCAGTGACAGTAGAATCTTGGTGGGAGGACTTTAAATTCTCAAATAATTCCTTCTGGTTTTTATCTCCTTTCTAATTGAAATCCCAACTAGTACTGGTGAATCGGATGGCGGCTCTCGTTCTTCATTGACTTTTGTCTGGTGTTTCCTGAGCAGAGGCGTCCTGGGAGGGATGTGAGCGCGATATTCGGGGCTCTTCCATATAATTTACATAAATAACCGCTCTGTCTCTACTTCCGATTGCTCCCCATCTTTCTATCGGAATTATCATCAAGGAGTTATATTTACCCGCTACCATCCGCTCTCCTTTATCCCATGTCACTATTGGGAGTCACAAGCCATCCATCGCCCAGGACCTTTGAGAATGGGGGTGCAGTGCGCAAGTGGCAATTCCCGCGGTAATGACCTCAGGCTAAGGTACACATAGTTTTCCTTTCCGCCTTCCTCGTCGTGTGGGTGTTGCGTTTTCTTGGGATATATATGTCATCGCTAATGTTTTTGCTTAGTTGTGTCCTTAAGCTCCAGTAACTGCTGCCGTATATTGTTGTCAAGCCTTCCAAATGGGTTAGCCTGGATGATGGTTGGGCCGACCCGATCCAACCTAACGAATCATGCCCCTAGTTAACCCAAAGAGCCATCAGGCCTGTTCAAGATAAGAAGGCAAGGGAAGTTTAGAAAGTGCATCGGATGAAGGCCAAGTGGCAATGTAATCTCTATAGTGATATACTGCTTACCTACAGCGAGCACTCGATATTGCAGAGAATGATCTCACAATACTGGGGCTTGTCGAGTGAGAGATTGTGATACGATAGGGAGGATTCAAGTAGCTAGAGGAACCCGCGCTTTGAGCATTCTTCACCAGTTTTTACCCAGCTTTATGTAGCTTAGTGCAGATGGGCTCTCTATCGAGCGCCGGCCGGTATCGGAGCCTGTATGCCAAAAACCCTCTCCCCGGTTGGCTAGCTCTACTGGGGGATGGGACTTATTGGGTTCCTATCAGTCGGGCTCATAGGGCCCGGGCCTCGGGGCGCTGGGCCGGGTTTACAGGGTGGATGGAGCACAGGAGTGAAGGTTCCCAATATCTGAAGAAAAACACATGTCTGGAGCGAGTTGGTTGGATATGGAAAGGCGCCATGATAAACCGAGAGGGGGATCTTGACTATATGGACTTGGAGTTAGGGGGTTTGTTTTAGATCCGTGAATTGAACCGTTGAAGGGTTCACAACGGGAGATGCCCCAAGGCTACTGTGGGTTTGGAAGCCGGCGTCTAGCGTCTCCTAGAAATGTCCTAATTTGTAGGGTTTCTATCACCGTTTGCCTACTAGAAAATATAGTTTTACATTTTCTTAGGCTCGGATAATCCCTTTTATTGTAGTAGGGGTAGTTCCTCAGGAAGGCACCACGAGGACTGAAAGATTAGTCAGGTTGGTTGGGCGGCCCGGGCTCGCCCCCCCGGACGCAGCCCAACCCAAGGAAGACCAATCCCCCACCCGACCCGCCAAAGCCGACCAATCCAATACATTGCCTGGGTTAACCCAAAGGACTCCGGACCCACTGGAAGGCTTAAGATCTTGTCGTGGTGTTGCGGGTGGGTTTGGAGGATGCTTCCCAAATATGGTCTGAACCGTGAGGGGCGTTAGAAAGTCGCCAGGGTTTCATGAAGTGATCGGGAATGTTGGCAAAAGCGGGTCCATCGCTTTTCTTGCCTGGCTGCGTTCGTACACATAGGGCCTAAGGTATACCGCGGGGACTGCGTCCGGCTGTCAGTCCACTTCATCTTGCTTTACTAGACCCAATCACATAAGCTGGGTCAAATCCTCGTCAATATTTACGGGCTTAGTTCCTTCTTCACTTCGCCTTTCTGCCTTGCGCCCATGAATTTCGGAGCCATCCAACTACTTACTTAGTTTGTTTGAAATGGACGGCTTTGTACAGCATATGATATTTGTCTTGCATGCATTGTTTTTTTTATTGGCGCTAGAAGAGGCTTTGTGTTAGCTTCTATTATTGGGGGGACGGGGGGATGTTAGGTTAGGTTAGCTACTGCTACTGTTACTATTTTGTCTAAATTGGTCTGCCGTGTTCTTTTCTTTGTTCTTGCATAGGTGCCTAAGTTACCTGCATACTAGGTATGCTTGAAATCCGTACTAGACTCTTATAACATCTTCATTGCCATTACAATCATAACAACCACAGCAACAGTCTATATATACAAGTTTCCAAGTGCAGCGCAGCCCCCAGAATTCCAACATTCCAACCTTACATACTCGTACTCATTCCAGTTGGCATTCCAGAGATTCCGCCATTCCACCATTCCACCATTCCCGTGCCAACGATCATTCCCTGTATTCTGCCCATTCCTGTGTTCCGGACAACAATGCTTGTGGAGGACGTGGCGAGTGATGGTCTGTGATTATGAAGCCCCCTCTTGTCTGGGATGTTTGATGTTTGCTCACGTATATAGGGGAAAGCCGAGGGGAGAATAATGAGGCTTGGGTAGCATGTCTGGATACGCGGGGCCCTGGCGGCCGGTATGCCTAGCGGTAAAGTAATGCATTAAAAAACTTTTTGTAAAAGAGTATGATAGCTAGCTACAAGTATGACAAGAGGGCTGAGACGAAAAGAATAGTATGCTCAAGCAAGAAGCCTCTTCCAAAAAATATTCACCGGGGGTTCGGGGGCAAAAATAATTACACAGACTTACTGTAAGTGAAGGGTGAGTGTTATTACACACTTGGAGGTAGTCAAAGTTGGTGAAATTATCACATCCGATAAATATGGCTGTATGTGATACTGTTAAAAATATCTAGAGGGGTTGTTCCGAACAGCGAAACTTTTCCTATTACGATTTCTCCCCCCAACAGCCTTTGGTCGTGGTTTTAAAGCGAATACTTATACTTGCCAAAAAAAAAACGGTAAAGGTCTCCCATACCACCCACTTTTATGTTTTTTCCCTCCCGTACCACCCATCCCTCCCATAGCACCCTTTTGTTACATAATATTAAGCCAGTTAGATAGCCAAGACAATTAATTAATAGGATTTTTATTATTTTTACAATCATTAGTAGTGACCAACAACTCTCTCTTGCACTAACCTTTAGTAATAGCTTTTCTAGCTGCCTAGTTTCTATCACGTGTTCATCCTACCAACACTTGCACTCCAGCTCTTACAGAAGCCCAGAGAGAGTGGACAGCATAGAGAAAGCAGAAGCCCTAAAGGCAGAGGCCTATACCAAGTGGAAGCCCACAGAGCCTGGAGGCCCGGAGAGAGCGGAAGCAGTAGTGGAGTAGAAGACTAGAGAAAGCAGAAGCCTAGGGAGAGTAGCCAAAGTAGAAAGACTCAGAGTGGAAGCCCAAAGAGCACGGCAAGTGTAGAGAATGCCAAAGCCCAGAGAGAATGGGGAGAGAAGAGAAGGCAGAAGTCCAGAGAGAGCATAATCTTGTAATAATGAACCAGTATTTTTACTATTCATATGATTCAATAACATTGGCTACAATTAAATCATGGTATACAATAATATTACATATCTAACTATTGGTGGTTAATACCTATTTATCATATTGCATATGTTAAGTTATTATTGGCTTATCTAGTTGGCTAAGATTATATAACAAAAGGGTGGTATGGGAGGGAAAAAACATAAAAGTGGGTGGTATCGGAGACCTTTACCGAAAAAAAAAAGGTCTGTGTTGTTCGTAGGTAACGGACTGGTATGTGGGCTAGGGTTGGTGACTTGAGGTATAACACAGACTTTTTTTTTTGGCTAGTAGTATTATCATACTTGCTGCTGCGTGCTATGCCCTAACGTCGCTAAAGCACTATTGCCCTGTCTACCACCTCTTGTTTCAAACGAAATGATTCCTACTCTGAGGGATATCGCCAAAAACATCACATAAGTTAGTTCAGTCATGCTCGTACAGAGAGAGTCTGTGCAGCATCCATAAATGCTGCTACCGTAAATCGGAGAGGAAAAGCAATCTTTTTCTTTCTCCTCGTACCCTGCTGATCGCAGACCTCCCCTTAATGATATGGATATGGCTTAGAGTCGGATTCTACTACCCCGTAGCAGGTCTGGTCTTCGCTATAGTCCCATCAGGGGAAGGCTAAGCCTTTCAGTCCCCTAGTTCGCATAGGGGAGGATTTCTTAAGCCGCCCTGCCTTAAGTGACGGATAGTTCAATAACAACTCATGGTATCAAGGGAATTGAGCTCCAGAGCGCTATCATACTAATTGCACCGGAGCTGATTGGTTTCCGGCATCCTAACCACTGCGTCAGCTGGGTATATGGCGGAGGGCCAGCAAAAATCTATGTAGTACACAGTACCATAACGCGGGCTGGGGAGACCCCCAAGATTATATTTGATAACTATTATACTATGAAATACGCATTGCAAGCTGACTAGGCCTTTTTGTGAGTCGGGGTCTAAGGAACTGCTCACACGTAGCCTTGACTCTATAACTCCGGCCATCAGACCCGTCCGAAACCCTCTCTCACAGAACCTCTCTACTACCTCTCAGCGGGAAGACGGGAAATTCCTTCATACACGCACAAAATACTCTTGATATCAGCGGCTAACGAACGAGATTTGGGGTCCGAGAGAGTTGTGTTAACCACACAAACTTTACCAAAGTGTGACGGCTAATCGAGTATTAAGTTTCTGATATGCTCGCGCTACGAAATTTTGAAATCTATTGCTTCCGGTATCCTCTTATCCGTTAGCATATAATACGTCCATCGCCCATATCCAAACCCCCCGGTAGACATGGAAAAGGTCTCTATAAACGCTATTACTACTCCATACTCCTGAACCTAATATAGCGCGACCAAAATCCCCCCCCATCTTACCTTCCATTTTTCGCGAACCTATATTCATAGGTATCATACCCGCCAAATTGGAATCAGCCAGGGTCTCAATGTAAAATTTTCAACCCCCCAGGTAGCAGAAAGCTGGTTTGCCATGGCTTTTTGTTTCTTTTCTTGCTTTTCTAGCGCTCCCCAGATCTGTAAACCCGGCAGGGAGTTAGACTCCCAGCTTTCCCTGTAAGCGTTAATAGCGGCCGGCCCATCATGCTATGGGACCCGGTCGACATTTTCTTATTCTTGAGTAGGTAAGGTAGGGGGTTGGCTGCTGCGTTTTTTCCTGCGCTCCCTCCCTTGTTTTTTGGTTCTTCCCAGGGTTTTACCGCATTGATGGATTTTGAGCCAGACTCAATGCCCGTATGGTGGATGTGCAGAGCGGAGGAATGGGATGGCATGGGGCGAAAGTGGGCAATTCCGTGGGTACGATCCTGGGCGAGGGGGAGATCAAGATTTGTTACTCTCGAACGGATCGTGGCTGAGACATCTATGGTGGTCTTCGGGAGAATCAATCGTGCCCTATTTACGTCTGCCTTCTGTCTCGTATACTATTCCTCCCGTTGGGCATTTTTTTACAGAGCGTCACAATTCCATTCACAAATCAAGTTAAGTCGCAAACACGTAACTCATTCACCAATCCTCACTCGACTTCCACAAAGCCTAGTCTGGGGGTTAACCCACGGGGTTGAATTGCAAAAGATAGCTCCAGGCTCTCACAATCCCTCAGGTGAGATGGCTTGGAAGGTGTGGTAGCTGTGTAATATCAGGAGGTTTTATGAGAATGTAGTCTCCCTGCTGAGGTCCCTGCCTGTGACATGATCTTATTTCTCTCGCTTTTATTTTATCTTATTTTGCATGGCTGAGAATGAGAGGTTTCAATCAAGGGCGGCATTGGATGAGTGTTGGATGGGTAAATCTCTGACCGGAACCCCCCAGAGAGATCCAGTGTAGGAAGAGTTGCTACCGCCCAGAACCCTGTGCCGAGCATGGCGGCAAGGTACGATACGATAGTGATACTTGACCCTGCCAGCGTTGCATTAAATTTGCTCACACAACCCAAGAGATGCTGTATCATCAATCCCCTGAGGCTTATTAGTCTAATGTCACAACGTTTCTTCGAGGTAGTCTAAGAGCAGTGTAGCCAGAAGTAGAAACATAACAAACAGGGCAAATTTTCATAACATTTAAATGAACAACCCGCTCAAACCGGCCCGTAATTCATAGGACCTCGTTAACCCACAAAGCAGCCTTTCCTTGACCAGTTCCGATGCACACTAGATTGCATTAGTGCCCCCCCCGTAATTGCCGCAAAGATGAGATCGGGCGAACTTACTGCTAGTAACAAGAACTTTCTTTTTTTGTCTCCTCATCTCTGCCAGGCCGGTAACGGCCTGTCTGGCACCTGTAGTGCCCAGTGGGTGTCCGAGGGCGATACTACAAAGGTTAGCGAGCTGTTGATCGCTTCGGAGGGCGATAGTAGACGTACGCTCCGCCCCGAGGGTTAACCTTCTCCTCCTCTATGCCCAACTCCCGCAGACAATACACCGCCATGCTAGCAAACGCCTCATTGATCTCAAAGATATCAATATCATCCTTGGTTAATCCGAACTTCCCAAGGAGCTTGGGAATAGCAAGACTCGGTCCAATGCCCATGATCCGAGGTGCTAGCCCAACAACAGTGCTTCCACAGAATTTAGCAAGAATTGGCTGTCCCAACTTCTCTGCTGTGCTACGCTTCATGAGGAGCACCACTGCACCACCATCAGTCACCTGCGAGGAATTTCCACCAGTGGATTTATCACCCCACTTAGGGAATGCGGGGCGGATCTTCGAGAGGGATTCAAACGTTGTTCCGTAGCGGATACCGTCATCGGCAGTGACAGTAACCTGCTTAATCTCGCCGGTCTTGGGGTCCTTGACTTTGGTAGTGATCGGGACGATCTCCTCGTCGAACCATCCGGACTTCTGCGCGTGCTCTGCCTTCTGGTAACTCTTTGCCGCGAATCGGTCTTGTGCTTCCCGGGGCACGTTGAAGTCTTTACCGACATTCTCGCTTGTCTGGCCCATAGGTTGCAGACAGTCCTCCGCCTCTTGGCTTGCTGATAGAACCTCCGGCGCGAGTGAAAGCCCCTCCTTGGGCGACTGAGACATGCTTTCTACGCCTACTGCCAAACCAATCTCTATTGAGCCGCTGCTGATTTGGTTCGCGATTCCTTGGATAGCCATCAGACCACTAGAGCAGAAACGGTTTACCGAGGATAGGGCAGTGGTATTCGGGAATCCAGCCGCGAGCGCCGCCGCGCGGGCCTTGTATGGGATGTATGGCTCGTTGACATTCCCGACGGAAATGTCTTCAACTAACTTAGGGTCGATCTTTGATTTCTCGAGGGCGTGCTGGAAGAGTTGCATTAGGAGGTAATCTATTGGGGTATCCTTCAACCCGCCCTTGAACGCCTTTGTTAAGGGCGTCCTCGCAGCGAAGGTTACCACGATATCATCTGGGTTTTTTGAAGTACTGTTATGATCATCGTTAGCTTGAACTTCTTTTCTCGAGTCCTCGCTCACTTGCTGGCAGAGCGAAATCTGAAGGAGGAAGCTCACACAGCAGCCAGGCCTGAGGGCATCTTGAAGTGGTTGAGGATGGAATTGAGTCTTTCGGACGCCATAATTGTAGGTAGAGCGAGTTTATGATTTATTGAATAGGAATGAATAGATCAGAGACGCGGGTTTTAAGAGTCCCGGATGGAAGTTGCTGCTTCGGGGTCAGATCGAGTTTGTTTTTAACCGAGGTTGCAGGTGATGGTCCCATGTCTCAGGAACCGAGCTTCGTAGAGCGGAGAATGTCAAGTTCTCGGTGTGATTATTTATTACCCACGGTATCACCCCAACTTCGGTATTTAGCGTTACTACTATGCTGATGCATCCCCCGAGGTCTCCCCCGCGATGAATTTCTACCTTACGAGCTCTATCAAGGTTAGGGTAGTGGAAGGGTTGATGTCAATAACTGCGTGCCTCGCTCTCTCTAAATTACTATTATGCCCTCCATATAATACTAACAGAATGATATCAATAGTTCACATAGAACTACAAGTAGGAGGGAAGCTAGAGAGACATGTTGGATGGTGGCAGGTGGATATTACACGGTTTGTAATAGAAGTCGGTGATATGGGACCCGAGTGGTAGTGATCGGCGACAGACCACAGCACAATAGAGTGTTAGTCAGAGTGAGAAATTGTGAATACCATACCGAGAGACTAACCACTTCCTTAGAGAACCGAGGCCTTTAGGAGAGCTACCTTCTAAAGGATAATATGAAATTCGGTACTGGCACATACGGTGTTGCTCTTCTATTTAGGATATTAGTGGTCAATCGAGAGTATTAGGTAGTAATTGGGATCAGTTTAGGGCTTCCTTACTGATTCCTGACTTGATCAATGCCCCAGAATCCTTACCCAGGCACTATTGCCATGTACCGGCACTTGAGCACAGTGTCGTACTGTACCAGCAGTAAAAATTAGTGTGCTCCGAGAACAAGTCTACCCACCTGATTAATATTCTAATCGCTACTCTGGAGCCGAGCGGCAAAGAGATTAGAATCATTTATCCGCACCAGTGACCTCTAAATTCTTTAAGAGAGGGCAATCGTTATCCGAGTCCCGGGACCAATGAGAATGTCTCTTTGAGAGGCAAATTAGTAGTGATCGCTGTTTGTTATTTTAGCAGTAACCGTGAATTTATTGGAACTGTGAAGGTGGAGGAGTAGCGAACCATTTAGCTCCTGGTCAATATCAGCACCTGAATGTTTGAGCCAGAGGTCTTTAAGTTGCAGGGAGTAACAGTATCACAGTCTTTACTCTCCCTCTTTGTTCACCCCCTAATTTTCCTTGCGTTACTCCCACTAGTAAACTATCCCCCAGCCGGGGGAGAATTCCTTGGGAGAAATTGGTGGGAAAAATCTCCCAATTCAGCGGAAAATAATTGGTAAGAGGAGGGGGTGAGCATCGCTAGAAACCCACACAAACTCGAGCAGCCTTTTCCTGAGTTAATTAATTGCTTTCATGCTTGTACCTGAAGCTACTGTACAGCTAGTGTATCTTTTAACCCTAAAGACTTTTCAGGAAGTAGGGTTAACTTATCTAATGATACATGTTAAAGCACCAAACTTGACGCTTACCCTTCCACTCTTTCCTCTTTCTTGCTAAGTTAGGTGGAACGAAATGTCCAATACAGTAGCGCCGTTTATATGCCCCTGAGTTTTTTCCCAACATGCCTCAGTAATCATAATCGTCCGAGTGAGTTTTGTGCTGTGGTATATTTACCTCCATCACCACTTTACAGCTCATCGCTTGCTGATAAACAACGCTTTAGTGCTTGGGGGTGTCGTAACTTGGTAGAAGCTGTCGAGGAAAAAACCTAACTTACCAACCTGCTTCAGCCATAGGTGGTACAAGATAATATTATTTAACTTAAATACCGTAAAAACCGAAAATAATTAGGCATCACGCTAGGACGTTAGAGTTGCCTCTCCTAGTAAGGTCTGGTATTTTTTTTCTTATTCTTTGTCAAGTGAGGGCTGAAAGAGAGTCTTCTCGCTGGGTTTTTCCCCCTAATCCAGAGGGGGAAATTCTGGACGTCCTAGTGCCATGCCCAAGTATTTCGGTTTTTACGGTAATGATGCCCTTGGAGGAAAGAATCTTATTGGAGGAAAGAATATTTACCGGTAGTGGAAAACTTGTAATTAGTAAGGAAACACCAGGTTACCTCTTGGCTTGTGCTTAGAGAGCAATGGGCCACAGGAATATGAGTTTGGAAGGAAAAATATATATTTTTGCTACGCACAGTGAAGGAGGGCTACCGAAGATTTTATTAGATGCATGGGGCAGGTTGACAAGTATGTATGCCCCACGGTGAGTGGGTATCAAGGGGAGAGGCATATCTTCAAGAGATGGATTTATAGAATCAAGATTGATCACTACTTACTAATGGCACTTGTAACTATCCGCACTTGGGGCCCCCGAGGAAGCACTGTTAGTTTACAAGGCGGTCAATCGAACGGGTAGTTAGATGGTAGATACCCACCCTCACAGACCAGTTCAATCGTACTCCTACAGGAGAGCCTGTATAGTGTTTAAAGGATCATAATTGCTATTATAGCTCAGAGGAAGGAAAACTCCGTCTTCTCTCTTTTTAATACCTGGTGTTTCTTTTTTTTCCTTCTGCTACCCCGCGGACCGACCGCAGAGCTCCAAAATCAGATTCTACCACTCGTAGAAGATCTGATTTGGGCTACAGCCTTATTGGGGAAGGCTAAGTCAAACCCTTCGGTCTCCGAGTTCCTATCAGGCAGGATTTCCTAAGCCACCCTGCCCTACGTGACGGGTTGTTCAAACTTAACTCATGATGGCGAATGGAATCGATCTTGGGCTCCTGCTGATTGCGCGGGGGTTAATTGGCTCTTACCATCTTAACTTAGCCACTGAACTAGCTAGGTATTTCAGGTGATGTTATCACGGGGACGAACACTTCTCCCACTGGCAGGAGATTTGGATTTTTTTTTTCTTTTCTTTTCACATGGGGTTAAGTTTCGTACCACCGAAAAACGAACGCATCACGGGAGCAGAACACCTCCGAGGGAAGGGAAATATGAACGCTGGTCAGATATCTAACTACAAAAACCCTTCAGGTGGAGTAGTGACAGCTGGGGTATCGGGGATGAAAAGAGGGTAGGTTTGAATGCGAGCAAGGCCGTGTTTGGGAGGGGGGGTTGCGGAGCGTATGTGTGCACCGCCGAAGGCCATCTAGTGCCCGTACATCGGTAGGCATATAACAGAAGAGTATCAGAATAATACAGTATCCACGACTTATTTTAACCTTACTCAGGGCATTGCATCCAACTTTCAAGTTGAGCGTAACGAGTTGTGAGCTCGCCAATGGAAAGCTGTTTAGTGAAAACACACCCCCGAGTGATTATATATGATATCATGACTTGCAAGGCAACGAACGCTCGGCCCTGTGGAAGAGCAATAAGGCGGGAAGTGACCTGATTGGGAGGGTTTTCTCCTTTATGATTAAGCATATGATGAATTTTCCAGTTCGTCTGGAGGGTTTTCCGTTTACGAGAGGGTCCAAATTGGGATTTTAAGGGTTTTCTTTACTGTGTTAAGCTTTCGAGTGATATCATAACTTGATAGTTTTTGCTATGATATCATTAATTTTGTTATCAAGGGGGCGTTTTAAGTTTCTTTGGTTTTAATAGGGCTTTTAGGCCATTCCTTAGTGTGCTTGCCAGGATTTGCCAGGATTTATCATACGAATATCATAAATCTAAGGACTTAACAAAAGGAAAACCTACTGTAGATAACGTACACTTGAGCACCCGCCCTTTCTAAAGGCAAATACGTTATACACAAAACTCCCACTAAAAAGCTGTTGGATATCTCCTATTTCCCCTCCACCCCCACTTCCACCTCCCCCTCATCAAATATCTCCAATTCTGCTAGGTCCTCAACCCTCCTCTCCAAAACCCTCACCAACTCCACCCTCTTTCCATCTCTCTCCTCCTTCTTTACGCGAATATATCCCTCAACCTCCTCCTTCATCGCCGCCTTCTTCACAAGCCTCTTATGCCGTGAGCTCTTGACATGCAACCCCCACATGTCCTCATTAATGCAAGTAACCCCACACACGTCGCACGTCTTCTTAACCCACAAATCCGGTCTCGAGGAGAAGTCTTCGCGCTTAGGTTTTAGATTTTCCTCTGCTAGAGCTGAGAGGCTGCACGGGTCTGGTAGGCTGGAGCTCCCGTCAGCAAGGAACTGCTCTGCAAGGGTTATGGCAGGGTTGGTAACGGCTTCTGTGATGGCTGAAGTGTCAGTGGAGTTTAAGAGGTAGATATGCGATGACGGGCGGAGGGCGTTGAGTAGTTTTATACGGATCCAGCGGGTTTGGGTGCGAGCGTATTGGCGGGTTGCGGTTTTCATGGTTTCGATGCAGCGAGCGCGGACTCGTGTTAGTTCTGCTTGGAGTTTCTTGACTACTTTTGGTTCTGGATCTGGATCTTGCTGTTGCTGCTGTTGGTGGGAGTCGTAGAGCTGCAGGTATGGTAGGAATTCCTTGAACCCAATGCTTTGCCAGATCCCCTTTGTCATGTCTACTTCCATTGAGTCATATGACTTCTTCATCTCCTCTATCTCAGCCCACATCCCACCATCAATCATTTTGTCCACTCGGGCGTCTAGTCGCTTCTTCAGCGCTTCGGCCTCGGCGTGCACCCAGAAAACTAGATTCCTGTGCCGGCTCACTTCTTTTTCTGCTCGCTGAGCAGCGTAAACTTCACTTGCAGTTTGCTTCCCGTCCGTGGAATAGTATATTTCCAGAGAACGCCGGATCTTTCTACGATCGTTAGGATGCCATTTCTCCGCTATTTCCGGGTCAATGCGGCGGAGTTCTGCAAATAGCTCCGGAGTCGGAGAGTCTCTAAGACATTAGATCTCATCCGCCAATGCGCAATGTAACGGAAAGGTGGAAATACAAGATTGGATATTTAACAGCTAAATCCTCCCCCGTCTCCGGCAGGAAAGGGTGCTCCTCCTCTCCCTCTGTCCCAATTGAATGTGGGAACAGCAAAGACTGAACGTAATAATGAGTTCCGCCAACCACGATTGGCAGCTTCCCTCTGCTCCTGATCTCCTCAATCTATCCGCTAACCGTTAGTTCGCTTCGTTTCCCACGAAGCGCGCGAGACATACCCTTTTCTCGGCTTCTTTCACAAACTGGCCAACGCGATAAACTTCGTCAATCCGTAGGAAACTCAACAAGTGATGTGGTATTCCGCCCATTTCTGCTACCGTTGGTTTATTAGTTATTATGGGGAGTCCAGCGTACATTTGCATAGCATCGCTGTTTACGATCTCGCCATTGAGAGCATGGGCAAGGTCTACCGCCAACTATGCAAAGCACAACCTTTGTTAGCCAGAGTTTGCCCCACTCTTTCCTCGCAAATAAGCGAGGTGGGGAATGTTTTCTGGGGGTTTTAATATTATGTACCTGCGATTTACCAGTCCCCGTGGCGCCAATAACAGATATGAGTGGAGGCAGGGGTCCCGTCATTTTCGCTTTTGTCCGGAAACGCAGAAAACGCTTCAATATCTCAAACATGCAAATGCAAGTGCGAAATTCTCCCAGAAAGCAGATGGTGGGGGCTGCGGGGAAGCTCAAGGATCAATGGTCTCTAAGGTCCGGGTAACCATCATCCAAAAGAATCTAAATTATCGTAGGTCCCCTCTGCCAAGAAGACCCTTCTAGGCTTAGTACGATACGGTACAAGTAGCGTATTCACTTCCTCTCCGAGCAAAGCGTCGATCTCCAAATCTCCAAAGCTCCCCCGGCCTATCTATACAACAAGACAGCACCTACCGCCATCTCAATCACCGAAATGGCCACAATCCCCCGTCCAAAAACTCCCATCGACGAAACCCTCTGGCGAGACCAAGTCTGGTACCGTCAATGGGGTCCCCTTAACGAAGTCACTGCAATGGACTACTTCCGCATGTCTACCTTCTTCGACCACACCAGCAACAACGGCACGCTCTTCCAGCAGATGCAATTCAACCCGCAATTCCGCGAGGAGCTAAGAACTCCCGAACTGTTTAACCGACGGCTAGCGACGATGACGGGAGTGGAGTACATGCTTGCTACAGGGAGTGTGGAGAGTGGTGTGTGGGTTATCCGGAAGCAGCTGAGGAAGAGTCCCAGATACGATGACAATGCACAGGAGGATGATATCACAGTGTTAGCAGCCTATTATATTGTTGGGGAGAACATATATCAGGCGCCAAGTATTGGAGCGGTGCTGCAAAATCGGATGGTTGGTTTCTGTCCCGCCCGCCCTTACCTGGCTCTCGTTCAGAAGAAAGTAGGATTAATTTGGATGGAATACAATAGTTAACCACCATATCCGCCCTCCGCTCCGCCCTAGCCGTCGCAACAAACCTCTCCTCCTTCGTACCAACAACCTCGACCAACCCATCCTCTTCCTCCCAGGCTTCACAAGCCTCCACTACCAGCGCTACTACATCAACCCAACAATCTTCATCAGCATCCCAACCTCCCCCCTCCACACAATCCTCCATGGCCACTTCAGCCTCCCCACCACCACCGCCACCACCCGCTTCATCCTCTTACGCCAATGACCCCCGCCTACTCACGCAGGCACTATCCCTATCCTTCAAGCACCACAACGAGTACATGGATGACCACGCCCCGTTGCTGGGTGACCCAGCTAGCTTCTTGCAGTCACAGCCAGTCTCGCAAAGGAGCACTACGCCGAATTCGCAAGCAGATCTCGCGGCGAAGAAGCAAGCTGTAGTGGCAGCGGCAACCGCGAAGAAGGCGGGGATGCAACAGCAACAGCAAGGGGCAGCGCCGGGGCAGGTGAAGAAGGGCAAGGGGCTAGGGCCGTAGATATTGGGGGTTGTGGTTGTGTGGTTGTGTGTTCGGTAGTGGAACTTTCTGTAATTTTATGGGACTATGGGTGTTGGTTTTGGGGGCTTCCTAGATTCGGTTTGTACGATATATGACACTCTTAATATCTGGTTTGATACCATCTCACTTTGCTCTCTTTCGGTAGGGGGGGGAAGGTCGCTATCCACTGCAGCCTATGTCCGCGGCCGGCAGTGCAAAAGCGACCCTATTACGGAAAACACAATAAGACCATCGAGGATAGTGATTCGAAACTCAAGATATACCAAGACAGCAGCAAGCTTCCCCCCACCACCACCACTACCCGCGAATACAATTACCCGCACAGATAGTAATACCTCGATGCAATCCCCAACCCCAAGACCCCTCATTCAACACCAACCGCAACTAGAGATTACTTGTTCCGAGCACGGTATCAGCAAGCAAACCATCATACCTCCAAAAAGTTGCTGTACCTACCTACAAACCATCCCCCTCCCACCCACCCCAAGCATCATTCCCAAACAAAGTCCGTTAAAGTACCTCAAAAGCCAGCACTTCTCTCCACCCCACCCCGTTCCTTCAGCCATCACTACCACTCACTCGGTTGCTCGCCCAGAACCCCACCTACCGGTATTATACCCAGTAGAAACTAGCCACTCGTGACTTGCCATCTGCTCCAATCGGGAGTTGAGCTACCGGTAACGCGAGGTAAGTCAAAGCTGAGTTCTACTAGAGTAGATATAGTTTGTAATTGGGCCGGGGTTGGTCAGCAGGTACCCGTTTGCATTGGTGGTTTTGCCGCTACGGTATTGTACTGTGCAGTACAGTACGAGGAAGGAAGCGGGTGTTGTATGTATGCATGTACTGTATGTATGTACGTATGTATGTATGTAAGCTCAGTTTCGTCTCTGGTGTTTGGGCGGGTGTGTAAGTCAGTGGGTTCAAGCAGAGGCATGAGAGTATCGCACTAGTGCTAGTAAATAAAGTACTAGTACATAGAGGGTAATACGGGAGCAGGATATCTAGACTACTGGCACGCTACCGGCAAGGCGCATCACCAAAGCCGAAGCGCAGTGGTAAAAAAATATACTTGTAGACTAGAATGCAGTACCATCCGTTCTTATCTCCTTGACTGGTGTAACAATGGAAAATTTGATGCCGACCCTATTAATATCTTAAACACTGTCTAAGACAGAATTAGTCAGTGAATTCAGAACATCAACGGTTC
>Ga0307507_10004128_pt1 | contig 26421 bp, 13 predicted proteins | sample 7_EM_MG_FD_207223 | JGI IMG/M metagenome (GOLD analysis project Ga0307507, IMG submission 207223) | Populus trichocarpa ectomycorrhiza microbial communities from riparian zone in the Pacific Northwest, United States - 7_EM | ecosystem: Host-associated > Plants > Roots > Unclassified | place...
GACGCGTCGAAAAAGTAGGGGCCACCACCAAAGGGGGGGGGTGATATTTGAACGATATATCGCAGACCTTAGGGGGTCGTGCGTAACCTAAGGTTACGCCAAGCTTAACCCCGACCTCCGATACCTATCACATATTAGGGGGGCTAATTTGGCGCGGTTACGACCTAGGTTAATACAAGGTTAGGGCCACCCCTATTAATAACACGCCCAAACCCCGCACTCGGTCGCGCAGCGACCGCCCCCAAGTACCTTCGCACGCGATTTTGGGCGAAAAGGTACATAATATGTGTTAAATCGGTACCTCTGGACGGTCGCGTAATATTGCTCTAAATTTACAACACCTAAACGCGTTCCATTCCTACATTAAGGCGTCTTAGTTACTGTAATATAGTCCTATATTAAGACGTCTTGGTTGCTGTAGTATAGTCCTACATTAAGGCGTCTTAGTTAATGCAGTGCAGTCCTATATTAAGGCGTTTTGGTTACTGTAGTGCAGTTATATATTAAGACGTCTCAGTCACTGCAGTGCAGTCCTATATCAAGACATCTCAGTCACCAGTAGTCCTACATTAAGACGTCTTGGTCACTGCAGTACAGTCGTACATTAAGGCGTCTCGGTCGGTCACTATAGTGCAGTTATATATAGAGGCAGTTATATATTAAGGTGTCTTGGTCACTGCAGTAAAATAACTATTTAAATATTCTTATAAAGCCAATCTAAAGAACGCGGACCTTGTAGCTGTTCTAGCTGGTCAACAGCCTGTCTCTTGTCTCTTGCCGTACCGTCTTCTACGCGCCATCTAACATCCTTAATTATCCTACGGCGACGGCTGTAGAACATCGCCTCGCCGTCAACCCACTAGCGCGCCCCCTAGCAGCAATTAAGAGCTTCGATTAACGGCCTACCTGCTAGCCCTAAAGTCCACTCAGTCCAGAGCTAGAACACCAAATTACCACCCCAAAGCATCTTATATTTCCTTGGCGGCGCCTACAGGTCAAGAATAAATAGAAAAGGTTAAGCGTTAGCCTACGGCAGCTGCGGGGGTATAGTAGACGTTATAGTAGACGGCTAAGCAGGCTCTACAGCGGTAGACAGTTAAGGACCCCTTAGTATCTCTATAGGGGTCGGATATATAGGAGAGGGTTTATCCAAAGACAGAATCTAGCCATTAACGTATTTAGGAACAGACGCGGGTACAGGTGCGGATACAGGTGCGAGTATAGGTATAGATACAGGGCCGTCCAAAGACGGACATATAGACTCTATAGGCCCTATCTAGATACCCGTCTTCCCTTACTAGATCCATATAGGTGCGAATAATACTGATAACCTTTCTATCTCGCTAAGGCGTTCTAAGATCGTCTATACGCGTAATTAAACCCCCTTTATCTCAGAGATTGCGGCCTCGTGTCTTAGCTTAGCTACGGCCTTATAGGCGGGCCAGTATTTTCATATTATTGTCTTATCTGGCGTAACTATGTTAGCCAGTAAGCTTTCTACCCACGCAGCAAACCTCTAGTACTCCTTACAGCCAAAGAGGGAGTCCTTCTATAGAGGGTAGAGCGGGAACTGCTTACGTAGGATTACTAAGTCCTATAATAGGATTACCCTAAGCGCGTAGAGGAGGCGTAGAAATCCTAAGCCCGTAAGGTCAAGCCGTACAACCTTATTATCAGCCCTCTCTGGGTGGTAGGTCTCCATGCGTTTTAGCTAGACATCAGTCTCGGGCCATATCTTTAAACAGAGTACCTCCTCCGGCACCTCTCGCGCGCGGGGAAGAAAGTAGCCCTTTCCTTCCTTTAGGAAGCCGGCAATTGACCGCATAAACGCACGGGGTAGATAGCTAAGGTAGGCTCCTATTATCGCGTCTATATTTCAGCGTCCAGCCCGTCTAATTTGGGTCTCCTTAACGCCGCTAAGCTCAGCGTGCCAGACGCTCTGCTTACAGGCGCTATAGGTCTTCTCCTTTAAGTAAATCCCTACCCCCTAGAACATCTTTTTATTCTATTTAAACTACGTGTAATAGCTTAACGGCCGTTACGGTACTTTAATACTACCAGGGAAGACGTATAGGCCGTAGTAGTCCTCTAGCTGCCAAAAGGATAGAAAGCTCTCAGCGCCATCCTTACCCCAGCGGTTAAAGAAGTAGAAGGCTATTGCGGAGAGAGGGCAGAGGATAGGGTTAGTATTACGCATATAGCCCATATACTTAACCTTGCCGTGTTAATTCTGCTTCCCCTATATTATTAATATAATCATATACAGCGCTAACTTGTCTGGTTTAGGCCCTTCGTTCTCTAGTTTAATAAGGACAAGGTTAGCAAGCTAAACATCCCATCTACTTTTACCCTAGGTAACAGTAGTATGGCCTAAGTGGGTTAGAAAACGGCAGCCGTATAGGCTGAATAGGGTATATACAAACCTAATAAATACTCGGCCGTAGTTTAAAGGTAAGACTTAATTAAGCCTAGCTTCTTAGAGCCCATCTCCCAGCACTAAGTAATCGCCTTTTTAAGCCCTTTAACGTCATAGCCGCTAGTAATTATAAACAGGCCTTAATTAATAAAGTTAACGCGTTAAATCCGGTCCTTATCGCAGCGGACGCTGTCTAGTACCGCCAAGAGCTTCGCCCCCCATAGTGGCTGCGAGGTCTTGCCTTCCAACTGCCACATATAGAGCTCAGTAATAGCAGAGACATAGCTATTTATAACTAAGTATCAGACTGTCTCGTTAAATAGGGCGTCTAGGGCCTCCTCGTCCCACATCTCTTCCTTTATAGCTTCCTCCCCTGCGGCTGCCTTTCCCCCTAGCGGCCTTTCTACAGTCGTCTTCTACCTCTTCTTCGCCCGCTCGCCATCTTTCCACATCTCTTTCCGTTTTAACTTCCGTTTTTAATAGCCAGCGGCCCGCGATTCTTAATTAACGACTTACTGCTCTAAAAATAAGCAAAGCTTATCTTCCGTTACCTAGGCGCCGTCCGTATTGCCTTCCAGTCTCGCATACTAGTCTTCCTACTCTTTCTGCTTTGGCTCGTACGCCCTTATAGTATTCTTTAAGCGCTAGGCCTTATAAATATCCTATAGCCGTGCTGTCTGGGCCTTAAATTCGTTCTGGAGGCTATAGGGGGAGGAAGCTAGGGGGGCTTCCGTAGTAGACTATAGGGTAAGAAGATTCTTAAGAGACTCCATATCCGCAAGAGGCAAGGGGGTAGACGCATAAGCGCGGCACAGGTAAATAACGCGTAAATATTAATAGAGAAGAAGAAGAAGAGGGCTCTATATTATAGAATTAGAATTATAGTAGGCCTTTCTATATAAAATCAGAAGCCCCGCGCGAGCCAGGAGCCAGCGCGGGCACGAGAACAGCAGAGGGTTAGAAAATGGGATTGTCAAGGCGACGGTAAAGTCAATGGCGCGCGACAAGGACCTCTATACTAACCCAGTACTAACCTAGGCCTTAAAGACGCGTCGAAAAAGTAGGGGCCACCACCAAAGGGGGGGGGTGATATTTGAACGATATATCGCAGACCTTAGGGGGTCGTGCGTAACCTAAGGTTACGCCAAGCTTAACCCCGACCTCCGATACCTACTAAGACATACGAAATACGAGGGTAAGCACTAGGGTAGTCTTACACAGGATACTAGGCATCAAAGACAACAGTAAGACGGTCTAAAGCTACCTCCGTGGCCAACATTTCGCATGGACGTAACAATAACTTCACCGGGTAGATCAGGCTCTACAACTACATTTATTTGATGGATTTAGTTGATTGCATGCGATTGTAGAGCTTCATCTTGATTTTGGTGATGGGGCACGTGATACGAGCGACACCGTGTAAAAAGGCCTTCGAATTTCTTAGACTCCCTTCTCTGCCTCCATGTCTGCGAATGCTAGCAGTTCATTCTTAACTGTATCTGTGCCCTTACCTATCTTAACGATTAATCACCCTGAGCCTAGTGTCTTTAACAAGATTCAAGTCAGAAATCATCTCTCAAAATGCGAAATTACAAGTTGCAGTACTGTGCCCATTCATAGCTGTGCGACTCAAGCCAAAATGCCTACATTAGCCCGCGGAAATGTAATTCGTTATGTCTAAACAACCTACTAGCGTTCTCGACAGGTAATATCGACTACCAGGCCTACCTGAAAGGATTCATTGCACCCAAGGCTCCAGCCATTCAAGTGGACAACACAGGAATTCCATCACTCCGAGGTCACTTCTTAGGACTGCGAGCCAGATTTCCAATCCCAGAAAGCTCACCGCGAGGTCAAGTTGCCAGGCCTCTTCCGGACGAGAACAGCTGTTCCACGGAACAGAATGCAGACATCAACGCAATTAAGACAATACTCACCAATCATAGCGCCGAATGTGATCAACGCGTTACTGCGGTCATACAGCGGTTTCTTCGAGGCCCTCTGAAGCGAAGCTTTAAGGCGCTTAAGCTGAAGGATGAATTATGGACTACGCTTTGATCGAACCTGTAAAAGGTTGAACAAGCGATTCCTAGAAGCACAACAGTCCCTACACAGTGAGACAACAACACGAATGATGGATGAGGGAGCAGCCAGAATGGCGACACTGAAATCGTTTCGAAATAACTGGCAAGCCCAATGACAGGCGGTAAAACAGGATGTCAAAAGATTCGAGGATGACATCAACGATTAGATCAGGTATGTTGGATTGGATGTCAGGTATCTTCCGACCTTCGCTGACTTTACCTCTATCAAGCCTGCACCTGTCGCTCTTGACTGATTACTCGAACGTAAACTACCTCATCGTCCCCACGAGCACTGTATACCTAGGATTGCGCCGCTCTTGTCGCCGCTCGTGACAAACTCACGTTGAAGGAACGTACTTTTAGCACGAGGGTAAATGGCGCAAACGGCGTAATGGTGATTGTTATCCCGAACATAGAGAATAAGTTGACACAGGATCTCACAACACACTCTAACAGCCTAACAAAGAAGACGGACACGATGGTGCAAGCCTTTAGTGCAGAGCTAGCAGCCATGCAGTGTCGAGGAAGCTGCCATAGTTAGTCAGCAGTTAGTCAGTAGTTAGTGATCGACTCTACAGGCCTCACTTTCGTAGAAGTCTAGCTACTCAAGCCAATATACACTCTCTTTACAATTGACCCTTCTCGCGACCTGACACTCTGATTCTGAGGTTAAAATAGTCCTGGGACCAGGACGTCGACCTTCTTAGGGTCCCGTAGCGTTCCCCATCAAAGCATCGCGCTACCTAACCTATTCCATTTTCTGTGGCTGTTTCGAATGCGGATGGCGGAGTGACTTGACATTTTTGCCAAGGGAAGTGAGGGGAATTGCCTGGCCGAGGCTCTGGTCGTGGGTTTTTTGTTCGGGCGTCATTTTCACGAGTGCGAAGAGGGTCGTCGAGTGCAAAGATGTTGCAGGCATTAAGAGGGTGATTACTATTCTCTACAATTTGGTGGAAATACATCTAATAAAGACCTTCCAGGCGTGGTATCCCGTTATTTGCCCCGATCATGCAAAAACCCAACGAGAGACCACAGCATCATTATCCGTCCTAAGACTGCTTATCCGCCTTCGATGAACCGTCCCCAGCCGCTTCTATGTCTGTTGTCTTGCGTACTGGGTCATGTCCGTGTAGTGTGGTTGCGTCGCCGCTGGCGAGGCCAAACCCCTCGCCGAATGTATATGCGGATTCGCCGTGGATCGCGTCGTCGCCGATGAGAAGGTTTTCTTCACTCATGCGGAGCGGGATGCGTAAGACGTATTTGATGAAGAGCATGATTGCTGACGTCCAGAAGATGTTCCAGCCGATGATAAAGAGCGCGCCGACAATCTGCAGCCAGACCTGTTTGCCGTTGCCCTCAATGGCACCGCCAGGCGAGCTGATGGCAAATGCAGCGCAGCCCTCAGCTGTTGCGAACAGACCGACTAGGAAGCCACCGAGCGCACCGGCAACCATGTGAGTGTGAACAACGCCAAGTGTGTCGTCTACGATTTCGAAAATCTTGAATTTCTTCCCTGCAATATTCATCGAGATCCATGGAATACTGCCTGAGCAAGCGCCAATGATAATTGCACCCCATCCTGCTACCACACCAGCTGCCGGTGTAATGGCGACCAGACCTGTAATCATACCTTGGACTGCGCCAATGACAGAGGGCTTCTTGAAGAAGATGATGTCCATGACAGTCCAGACGAGAAGACTCATAGCAGTCGCAATGTTGGTGTTGATCACGGCTGCGCCAGCGTCAGGGCTGGCAGCATACGGATCACCTCCGTTGAAGCCGTTCCAACCAATCCAAAGAATACCCGCACCAACAAGGCATAGGAGGGTGCTGTGAGGGACGAAGTTCTCGCGATCTGACCTCAGGCGAGGCCCTATCCAATATGCGCCGACAAATCCAGCTGTTCCAGAAGAAAGATGGATGACGTACCCGCCAGAGTAGTCAATAACACCTCGCTGGAAGAGGAAACCGCCACCCCAAAGGCTGAACGCGCCAACGGTGTATGAAAGCGTTAGCCAGAGAGGCACATAGACCATCCAGGCAGTGAAGTTCATTCGGCCCAAGAAAGCGCCAGCCGTGATAACGAGAGTGATTGCGGCGAAGACAAACTGGAAGTACACCATTGTCGACAGTGGAAAGTTTGCGGTGATATTGGCTGTGGGAAGGACAGCTTGGCGGAGCTCCATGTCCATAATTAGGACAGGACCTGGCCGACCAACGAATGGAAGCATATACTCTCCAAAAGCGGCTTTGTAGGCATAGATGACCCAGCATATCAGAACGGCGGCGAAAGCATACAATGCCATGAAGGCAGAATTGACGGCCCATTTCGTCTGCATAATACCAGCGTAGAGTACCATCAAACCTGGCACGCTTTGCAGCGCGACCAAGCTGGCGGCCGTGAGCTGCCAGGCATTGTCGCCTTTATCCAGCCAGTCCGGATTCGTTGGGTTAGGAGTTGCCATGATGAAAGGATATCTTGAAGCTCTGACGGAGGAGCAATCGAGAAGAAGGAATGACGGCGGTAATTTCAAAGCCCACCCTTGTTCTTGGAGGACCTGCTTAAATATTATCGAGGTTCCTTGTCCTTTCGGATGGGTAATTTTGTGATGACCCCCATGTTTTCGCCTGGAAACCCCTAAACGAGTGCTCAGGGCGACTCGGGGTGGGTGCTCCGGCTGTTGATCGGTTCCTCAGCGGTAGTTCGAGCGGAGTGTATGAAGAGTTGAAAGCATACGAGGTAACCTTGTGGTTGTTGGCCTGGCAAGCCCCTAGGAACGCCAAACCTATAAACGTGCAGTCCGTTATCTGTGGCTGAGGCTTATCTGCACGTCCTGCGGCAGTGCGCTCCAGGGCCACTCATCCCGCCGATGGCGACGACCCGAGAACAAACGATTTGAGGAAGATGCAGATGACGAGCGTGGTGGTGTGGGGATAAGTAATGATAGCTAGAGCCTCTCGTGTTGTTCTTTGAGCTCTATTGACAATTTGGATTGAAAAGCCCTTTATCGGGTAGTGCGTCGAGGTGCGGAGGAATAATGGTGTCTATCTCGGCTTGACTGAAACGCGCACTTCCAACGTCCCTTGTGGGTCAGCGTCCGATACCGCGTGTTGGGCCCGACCCCCAGATTAATATGCTCGACGGATAAATGGTAGGGGGGTGAAAGCCATGAAAGCCGGTAAAGGCCCAACGGCCGTCCTGCGTAAATTGCTGTTTGGCATGTTCACACAAAGAACTCCATCACAGGTAATATTGGAGCTTGCTACAAGTGTTGTGTCACCTTCTCCTCCTGCTGGACGATAAGGCCCAGTTTTCCGAAGCGACTTTGTTCCGGCGAATTGGTCTTCCCACGACTGCGTGCTCCCGCCCCATGAGACATGGTGCTGCCATATTCTCAGGTCGTGTTCATAACTGCAGGGTCCACTCTGCCACCAAGTAAAAGGTTGTTTGTTAGCCTACAAGCCATTTGGACAACACTACGGACGTGGAGGTCCCCTGCAGGCAACCGGTTTAGCCGAGATCCAAATGTTTAAATTTCCCAAGAACCAGGACCATATCTTGCGTCGGCGTGATGGCAGTGTGTCACCAAGAGATAGGCGGAGACCGTTGTGATCAGTAGTGTTAGTAAAGATAATTGTACCTATCTAGACTTAGTTTCAATGGTGTTATCTTAAACCTAGTTCGGTCAAGCACGTTGAGACTTGAGGACATCGAGCTGATCCTGCATCAAATACTCAAATCATCCTGGACGACTGTGAGTCGGCATATGATAATGTACAGAGAGCTACTGCCCTTCGTGCGCTGAGCCCTCGGGGTGTGACACGGTAACCGCTGATCTGTCATGGTCAAACGCTCTCAATACGTGTGAGAGTTGATCTCAAGCTCCGATCCTTTTGGTGAGAGTTCCCGAAGCTAGGGCATGTTGTGGCACAGTACTGGAGGGTGCCTGCGTCTAGTTATCCGGCGAGTAGCTGGGCTTACAAATATTAATTTGTCAAGCCGCCGTGGCAGCAACATTGAAAAAAGGTAGCGCAGTGCAGATTCGAGGTGCATTTTGAATGGATGGAAATGAAGATATAAATGAAATTAAGTGGAGTGTCATCAGGGTCAAGTTAAGGTGTTCTATCCCCAGATATTCAAGCAACAGCGGACTGTCTTGGCCTCCACTTGGATTCTTGGCAAGACCGGCCGAAGTGCACGTGCAGACGGGTTCTGGAGGTCCACTTTTTGATGTCCAAGACTGATCTGAGCGGAATATTGGGGTTTCAAGACCACAGCAAATGCTCAGGATATATCAGTGTTACCACTGTCAACCCCATCGTGGGATTGCGCAGCATGTTTGCTTTGACGTTTAGACCACGGCTCCAGACACCAGCCGTTCCGTCCATTGCCGGTCACTATCGTCAGCAAAGGGAGATTTATCGAGTCCTACACAGGAATATTCAGCTGCATACAAGACTTAAAGAGCCTGTATGCGAAAAGCATTCCCAAAAGCCCTCTGAGGTTTGAGTATTCACGTGATCACGCTCACAAAGCTTCCCCCAAGCAATGAGTCAGAAGCACGACCTTGGTATTTTGAGGTGTGTTCTTCATCCACCACTCACACCCCTAACATGGATCCCCGCCCACAAGTCGGTGTCGGTGTCCTCGTCCTTGACGGCAATGGCAAGGTCATCATGGGCCAACGCCAAGGCAGCCATGGAACAGGTAAGCAGTTACCATGCCCTGCCGATTTTGTGTAAACGAAAGCAAACCATGTCCACATTTAGGCACATGGGCCTTTCCTGGCGGCCACCTCGAGTATGGCGAGACGTTCGATGCATGTGCCAAGCGTGAGGTCCTCGAGGAGACGGGTCTACCTGTCGTTAGAATCCAGTTCCTGGCTGCGACAAACGACTTTATGCCGTCTGAGGGAAAGCATTATGTCACGGTTTTCATGGGTTGCATGATTGAAGGCCAGAATAAAGAGCCTGTCGTGAGTAGTTTGCGTTTCTTAGGTGCCGATTTTGGTGAAGTTGATGACATGGACATGGTATGGGCTATAAGGGGCTGACATGCTATATTCCTGCCCGGCAGGCCATGGAGCCCAACAAGTGCTCTAAATGGGAGTGGATTCCTTGGCAAGACGTGCGGAAATGGGTTAAGGGGCAGACAGAGGCAGAGGCAGGGAAAGGCAAATGGAGTGGAGAATATCTGTTTCTGCCCATTGTGAATCTGTTCAGGCAGCATCCTGATTTTGATCCAACTACAGTGTATGGTGAGTCTTGAGTGCGACAAGCGTAGAATCAATCTTGAGCCTTCCTCCAGCTACTTCCGTTCTGACAATTACGCCAATCAGACGTTACTAGAGCTTAGAAATACACACATAATATGCCACTACGACTGTCTGTCATCAGTGCGTGGATGTCTACAACTTGATACCAATTATTCATATCCATTTCCCATAAACTGCAAAGCGTCCTCCTACTCCCCGGGCTTGCCGGGGCAGAGGTGGTTGGAATTCCTGGTACAGCAGAATCCCCGTTATTACTATTGCCGGCTACCATTTTATTGCAATCGGCATTTCTGACTTCTTTTCTGTACCTATTTCTAAGTCGCCAGCAACGTCGGCACGCTTTGTCTGAGCACGGGAGTGGGGTATTGGACAGGTATCCTGACACTTTCATCCCTTGTATTTGCCACTCGCGCATACATACACTCCGGGAGAGATGAGGGACCTACAGAGCATGCTCTGGGGGGGACATTCGAGTGCGAGATGCTTGCCACAAGCTATTCCTATGCATTAGCTAAAATTTTGATCATTTTGTGGATGAGCGGCATACCAGCGCGAGTTCCACTGGCGTCGAAATACTGAAAAATGATCGACAGTCTTGATAGTGCAATTATGAGAGCGGCTATGACACCGCCAGTGTGGCTTTAACGAAGGATCGTGGTACGCGCACCATGATGAAGCGTCCTGAGAGATCTGATCTATAAATTATTAGCATAGGCAGATCAGAATTGACTGTTTCAGGCCTTACGTGGACTTGACTGGACGTGATGCTAGGATAGAATGGCCGGAAAGCTAATTCGCTGATATTGCTACACCCAATGGGCGTGGTAGCTGGCTAAGTTGCTAATGGCCAAAGCCTAAATCCTAATATATTAGGTTCCTCTATCGTTAGTCCTGTTTACCATCCGTGTTAGGAGCTGGCTCCAGATGGCTGAACCGTTGGTGCTTTTTCCTGGGTGTCAGTAGCGCGATGACTTGCAGTAGTGGATTACGATGTCTTGCAGGCCATGCAGCTGCCTGGGTTGGTCTGCGGCAGGGCTTATCAAGACTATGCAGGTACTAGATCGCGGAATGTGGAACGGCGGCAGGGGAGTCAGATAAGGTGGCATGGCCCTAATAGCTTGGATGATTAGCGCGGTTTACTCAGCTGCCAACTTCAGCGCTGCGGTCCGTGACGTTGATTCACCTAAACAAACGAGACTGTTCGGCTTTTGATGAAATAGGAGATTGGGCGGGCATCGGCAACCTAGGGTAGATTCAGCTGCCCTCTCGTGTTATGAAGCGAATTCATTCATTGAGCTGAGACTGCCTATGAATAGTATGTACATAGGTGCTCTCGAGGCTCGTTAGACCATTGCAAGGTTTTGCTAACTCCCTCACGTTTATGAGTGTTTGAGGGATTCGCTCGTTCGCAAAAATCCCCCATTTTTTTGATGCTTCAGCTCCTCAGAGGTTCTCGACGACTCCTTAGCTCATCTATTTATGTCATGCTAGGCAATTCTTCGCTCCAGTGCCCTGCCTGCATTCGTGTTGTTGTACAAAGATCAGGCTGGATGAAGTCTTTCACTTCGGCCTTCTGAACGGATGCGCCTCGGTGTTCAGCACGAACTCGTCTAAGCTGATGAGGTCGGGCGGAGAGAAAACCAGGTAAAAGTATTTTAGCGTTTCCGCCAGCCAGAAACTCTGTCTAACATTAACACTAACGCTCAGTAACTCATAGGGAAGGCGAATTTATGATCATACCTCCATCGAATCATCCTGCACAGGATATTCATCTATTACCGACACATCCAATATTGCTGCATTTGCAAAGGCCGTTGACGTCGCATTCATTACAGCTGTGAACATGTCCCATGCCGCTTCCTGGTACTCCTTCTGGCCGGTGGTGCGATACAGCACGAAGACGCTCTCGATCGCTTCTGGGCGCAAGATGTACTTTCTATCTCTAATAGCGGTAAACCCTACCGGCAGTCTTTCGGTCTTTACTGCCCTATTCACATCGTCAAGATATACTGGGTATGTTCGCTTAATGACTTCAGCCTCCCACTTCTTTTGCTCCCATGGGCAAGTTTCGCGCGATGCGCATGGGAGCATAAGGAAGATCTCAGGCATTATTCCCGTGGGAAGAGCTTTGTATGTATAAATGCAGCCCTTGGCCAGCTTGGCGCCGATATCAACATGGTGCTTGTTCTCGAAAAGTCGGCCCCCAAGTGCAAACATGCCACCCACAAAGCATGTCAAATGTTGACCCTCTGGATCCAGTTCTGTATTGTTTGCAGACTCAGCCCTGACATTGCCAGATATCAAGATGTCCTCTCCACCGGGCACCATGGGGCGGAAGAGCATATGTTTGTCGACCATATCCATCGAATTTTCATACAGTTTCTTATACACGGGCTCCAAGCCTCCCAGGAGTGCAAATGTCTTAGGGAAATACTCGAAAATTGAATCAGCCATGGCTCCGAGAGTAAAAGACGAGTCATAGCTAAGATCCTGATCATACGCATTCATCCAAATCGGAAACATCCCAGGAAGTTTCGTGGTGTTCTGAGCGCGATCCAACAAATCTGTGACTCTTGCAACAGCGTCGTAGTATTTGGCATCTCCAGTAAGTTGCGCGAGCCTCACAAACTCCATAGTTAACGACCCGATACCTGCTATTGAAATATGGGAGTCGGCTGTAAAACCTTCCCCAAGCTTAGCTTTCTCGACGTCTAGACGGTCAATAGGCATTCTGTTTGGAGTGTCGAAAGCCCTGTAGAGCATTTCGCCAACCTGTACAGCTTTCTCCAGAAGTACCTTTTCATGGCTAAGGTCATAGGCGCTAACAAGGCCTCCAAGATAGCGAATCGTGGTCTCGAAAACGCTGATTGTGGTCGAGCTGGTCTTTCCGAAGTCAATTGTAGCTACGGCTGCCACTGCTTCGTTAAACTCTTCTTTCAGGCCCATTATCCACAGAGTGTCCAGCGCATCGACTAGTGTCGCTGCCCAGCCGCCAAATGTGTCTTTCCCTTCATTGGAAATTGGCTTCAGCTCATCCCGCATCCACGCCGACTTCTTATAGCTATTCCAGGCTCTTTGAAAGGCATGTCTCACAGCTAGTTGTCTCTTGCTCCGTTTTACACGTTCAGGCTTTTTTTCGGCCACAAAATCGTATTGGATGCGAGGAAGAGCTAGGGGTTTTCCCGTAGGTATAGTTGCGAATGATTGTAGGGTATTTTGGACAGGCGCGCCTCTCCAGTCGAAACTGCTTGTATCTGTGTATTCTCTATATTTGCCATTATTCATGTACTCTTCAAGCCTGCCACTGTCGAACGATGAAGGATCGGCGCGCTGGTTGAACAGGTAAAGGATCGACAGGAGAGTTATGACGGTAATTGCATAGAGTCTTGTCCGCTTGTTGCGGTAGTTGGAGAACATGTCGCGTTGAAGGGATATCCGAGAAGAAAGGAGACCTAAATTAATGAGCGATAAACAAGAGGTCCTACGCAAAGAAGAATGAGTTGCTCCAAGGGAAAAGGGAATCAATATCGGTGCCAAGAGGCTTCTCTGCCCCACGCTTGCTCAAGACTGCAGCCCAATGCTTCCAAAGCAGGCCACCGGATGAATAAATGGATGTCAGTGAAGAGTTATGTAGGTATAGAGCGCACCAAGACAATACATATTTGTATGTTTTGCCAGCAGCCAACTGTAACTAGGGCGCGGCATAGTTTAGGCGTTGGATCTTGTTATGCCAAGAAAAGGTGAGACCCCGCCAAGCGCTTGAGAAGGAAGCCGGGCGGCTTTCAGGGTTCAGCTGTGCCGTCCTCATGTGAGCCTCAGCTGCCTCGCCACCATCGCAACAACCAGAGACATACTGCTCAAGATATGAAGACATGCCCGTTACCGCCGGCAGAAGTTCGGATATTAGGATATGGTTATAGCTCTTAAAGTACTCTGGCGGCTAAATAAGTCTACATCATTTGATCAAAGCTAAGCTATGGCCGAGGATCCCCAACAAACACTTCTTTAGCGCTCTACTCCATATTTATACAGAGGCGACTTCAACTTACAAAACAGCCAATCAAACGTAGCGAGCAAGTTCCCACCAGACCGTCAGACTGAGCATATTCTCACCATCCGTTCAAGAAACAAGTATCAACCACAGAGGCTGCGTCGTATTTCCTCAAGCAGAATTTTGCAGCACTATTTATATCTTTAAGCCCTTGACCATATTTTATTCGTCTTCTCTAGGATTTGAAGTCTCCGAGCCTTCAAATTTTCTCTTATTATCTCACATTACCAAGGCTTCCTATTCCACGATCAGCAGCACTGAAACACAAACGTTACCTACACATAGAGTTCCTATACATGGCGAACAGTTATCTTCTAGAATCTTCGATACCTATCCGCTGAAGGCAAATTAAGCGCTGGTCCCTCATAAACTACAACCGAGTATCCACCGTACCCCCTACCCAACCATCTACATGCTTGCTACCCAAACCGGTATCAAACGACACACTAACAACGTTCCAATCCTAATACTACAAGCCATTACTAAGAGAATTACTAGTCAACCTGCAGGCGCTTGAAATTGAAATGGGATATAAATTCAAAAAGATTTCACCGCCACTCATTCAAGCCACGAGAGTGATAACTCAACGCGTTGGTGGTTTAGTGGTAAAATCCATCGTTGCATGCGAGTATCGATGGGCCCCGGGTTATTCCCGGCCGACGCATTTCTTTTGCCTCTTTGAATAGTAGGCTATTGAAGATTTTTGGGGGATGTTCGGTCCAAGTGCCGAGGAACATTTTTCCTTCTACTTGAGAGACTGCTGCCAGGAAACAAACGATTTACGGATTAAATAAGTGTCATCATACGGCATCAATTTCGTGTCCAAATTTTCCAGTGTTGGGGAGTTTTCGCCCCTTCAACCATCATCCTCTAATTGGCAGAGGCTTCTTGGAAGCCTTAGTGCTTGTGTTAACACTTTACCATATTGTAGGAGTTCCAACGGCACGTCAATTCTGTGGAGTCGGCCTTCAGCAAAATTTACATTTCTAATTATGGTCTATCAAGGGAACACTTGTTCAACTTGTTCGGATGACGAATAGTGTGGTCCTGGACCTTGTCTACTCCCAGGAATTCAGGTCCACCCTTGAGGCCGTCGTCAGGAAGCTTTTGATGTTCGTTGATCAGAAATCTATCCGGTGCGGTCAGATCCCGAGATTCTTGCGGATCCTATTAGTGTGTTTAACCGCGTATTTCATTAAAACAAGCCTATTTTTAACAGCCCGAGTAGCTCTAAGACCTGGAAAGAGGAACCATCAGTCATCAAATGACCGGAGTTATGGCTACCCTAATCATTAAATTTGCCTCAAACGGGGACCAGCCACACTGTCAACCTGTTCCAGTGCATGTTTGGATTAAAGGCCGACCAGGTGCTACATATTATTGGGTGGATCGTGACTGTTGAGCCTTTGTAAGGGGCATCTGTGGACCGCGAGTTTTCTCTTCCCTACAGAACTTTGAAACCACTCAATGCTAAACGCTATGACTCTCCGATGTTTCACGATTCTAGTTAACTTCTGTGATAATTTTCGGTTTTCCAATTTACCAACAGGGTGTCCAACGTCGGCAAATGCACCAAATTGGATTATGGTCTCTGTGGAAATCTACCAAAGGCAAATTAATTGGTCGAACGCGTGCTCAAATGTACTACGAGAGAAAACTACGGCGAAAATAGAACTGGCCCTGCACGGCCTCGCCGTAACTCCGGCAGAACAATTTCATCATACTCGTCCCAACGATCAACCATCTAGGACGATAAAATACTCATACCGAGGAATTATGGTCCATAAGCAAACTCTCTCCGTAAGGTCTATCTTCCGCAGTGGGCTAGACTATGTAGAGTCTCCAAGTTCCTAGAGAGTTTCGAGAGCGCATTAATCTTACCGTGCGGAGAGGGTCTTCCAATGTCATGATATCGTGATGACCCGCGGTTAAGTCAAACCGCAGATACTCCATGAAGGCCACTCAGCAGATTACACCAACCCACTATCAATATTTTTTCCAAAAGGAGAACACTCCACTTTGATATATGTAATGCCTGAAAAGCTCATTGGCACACACACCTACTCAACTTCATAGCGAAGGGCTCAAAGACCGAAGATCAAAGTGTGCGGCGGGAGGCGACAGTTCAACTGTGTATACCACTGCTTTGTATACCACTGCTTCGTATCTGCCAGACGACAAGACGCTAACAAGCACCAAAGCTCAAGAATCAACTTCTCCCCCACCAGACACCGGCAATATCGAAAGAGCTGTAAGTCGATAACAGACTCAAGTAATTAATGGCGAGAAACAGGAGGTGGAGATACATACTTGGAACGGTCCTAACGACCCAGACAACCCGTATGCCAGTTCACTCATAGCTCTCGACAAATTCCATATGATCAATTTGTCTGGTTGATAGTCATCTCCAGGTTCACTTGGTCATTGAAGTACAAATGGTTCCTCACAGTGATAGTATGCTCCATTTTCATCCTTACCGGTCTTCCTGCGGGCTCATATGGCTCCGGAAATGCATATATGGCTTCTCACTTCCACGTTCAAAACGAACCTTTTCCAAATCTATATTGGGCTACGGCGAGCTGGAACGTGGGCGCTGCGCTGTTTCCGCTCGTTTTTGTCCCATTGACAGAGAATACGGGAAGGATGCCAGGTTACTTTGTCAGTATTCTTAACTCTCCCTACTCTCTAAGAGGTAGCAATATTATGCTCAAGTACTAATATTAAAGTTCAACACAGGTAGCGTATAGAATCTTCGAGATTTTTCTATTTCCCTCAGCATTCGCCAAAAGTTGCAATCCTCGTCGTAACGAGATTGTTCGGAGGGGGTGCCTCTTCGGTATCCATAAATATTGTCGATGGTAGTGTCAGTGATGTGTGGAGAGGAGACAAAGCTCGAAGCCCGCCTATATCGCTATTTGGCTTCAGTAGTGTGGCCGGTATTGTGCTGGGGCCTTTTGTGGGAAGCGCCAATGTGCAGATCCATATGATGGAGACTACAAAGGCTGTTCGACATTCCTCACCATAATTCCGCAACTGCAGATGCTAGTCTAGGTTTCTCAAGGTAAACCTTACGGCATAAGCCACTTTAAAATAGCTAAATAGCTATGAATACTTAGAAGCGTTTAAACCCCTAAACAGGATCATCAAGTTTCCTGCTTTGCGGCCATAACCTCTGCCATCCTATTCCGAACCGGAGATGTGTCCATCCACGTCTCCAGCTTTATTGCCCAGAGACCCTGAAAGCCTCTAGATGACGCATCACAAGGCCCCAAATGGATCACGCCAAATTCGGAGATTTCGATAGGCTTACCTTCAGCGTCTTGTTTCAATATTGTCGTCGAGGTCCAGTCGACCATGACTGTCCTAGCTCCGTTTTTGCCGTCTGAGGCCTCAATATCCCATGCTCTAGTGACGTCATGATGGAAGTCCTTCAGCATCTGTGAGCGCATCTGGAACATTTTCTTCACCTCTGCGAAAGGAGTTGGCGTAGCCCCGTTCACGATAAATACAGCGTTTGGGGAGAGGAATTTGGGCAAGGGAGACTCGGGATTGAGACTGTCAAGGGCAGGGGTGTATTCTTTCAGGAATCTAAGACCTGAGTGGTGCCATAATATCAGTGAATGGACCATTGTCTGGTAAGGAAACGAGAAAGTGGCGGTGCAGAGATGCTTTGCGAAAAGGGCCTACCCAGCTGATAAAGCAGCTGCCTTGGAGCTATGGCTCTGTTTTGATAAGACTTAAAGCGCTTGCTTTAAATAACTCGATAGGATAGGTGCGTAACTGTCCTTTTGCTCTCCGTGCATTTATTCGGCGACAAATCTCACTAACAGGAAAATGTGAAAGTCTAACCTGGAGACGAATCTTCTGGAAGCTTAGTGATTGGCCCGGTGTGAACTGTCGTATTTGCCATTATGGAAGGTTCTGATTGAGAAGCTTTGATATGTAGGAGTGTTTCAGCTTCCAAGAATTAATGAGAGTGCCGCAATAGGCTCAGCCGCATGCAGGCATCCGATATTAAAATGACTATTATTGCGCCTTTGAAGGTGGAAAGGTTGTTGCCTGGAAGTCGGTGTGATAGAGCCTGGAAAGAATATGAGCTATGGTATAAGTACTACATCGTTGCGGGGTATGGTTAATAGTACGTATTAAACTTCGCAACATCTTGGCCTCTTCGTATCCGAGCTTCGAAAATGGACGCGTCTACCTCCTGGTCTTATCTGGTTTTGATTATTGCAACCAATATGAGATCTTCAAAGCCATCCTAAGGATTTTTCGACGGGAAGAGATATCTATTATATCCTGTTCTTTGTTTCATACCACAATTGCACTCGGCTACTGCTATTTGGCCAGCTGGGTGCAAGGGATGGTTGCCTTGTTCGCGTACACGATTGCGCGTAAGCACGTGGGGCTCTACAAAGAACTGCATTTGGAACCATGCTCTCAACTAATGTGGAATTCTCATATTTTATATATCATTTCTGTACATTCTCATTTGTTTTTTATCGATTGGTATCAAGTCTGAATCTTTCTATAGTCACGAGTTTCGCTTTCCCTCGCATTTACCCCCGCCAAGGAGCATTACACGCAGGAGCGACCCTTCGGATTGACCATCCACCTCCGCATCCTCATCACTGCAATCCTCCTCCATCCTTCTCTGCTCCTTTGGACGAGCCGAGCATCTCTACGACTAATTGATCGCAGCGCCGTACCCCGTGAACAAGATGAAGTTCTCGTGGTGGAATCACCCTGCTAAGCCACACAGTGATGGAGATGCCCCAGGCAGGCGGCCTCCCACACCTTACATCGGTCGACCAACGCAACCATCCGCCTTGACCCGTCCTTCTTCTACTCACATAGAATTTTGCCCAGATTCGCACTGACATAATTTTAAGACTACCAGGCTTTTTTTTCCTTACCCCCTCTACTCCCCTAGTGCGACACTTTCCTTCCTCACCAGTACCCTTCAGGCACCAACTTTATGATGGGTAATCTGGTTTTTGTTCTCTTCTTCCTGTCTCTTCTCCTCGACATTGCCTTAGCACAGAGTCCTCCTCTAGACCCTGCCATGACAGCTGGGCCTGGGGAGTCTTTCTACCCAGATCCTGAAGGCATCCTGACCTCGTTGTGTGACATTTGTGGTATTTCAATCAATTACTGCTTGCACAAGATCTCACAAGAATTGGTACCGTACCCTCGTTACTCTGATGCAGCGCTAGCTTACCTGAATAGTTAAATCCACCTGTGCAGCGATTCTTTACGGCACGCGATTTACTCGATCATCCTGAATGGCCTCAGTTACCGCAAGACCCCAGCGGAAACGAGTCGGACGGCCTATGGGCAGAGCAGACGCATGGTTATAACCAACAACTCAACGTTACAAGTGTACAGCTACTGAATGCGAATGCCACGACTGTGCAGCCGGGTACAATGCAGGCATGGGTGGATGGACCATATAATCTGGGAGATAGACGGTCGCCTCCTGCAATAAGCCATATGCACCAGAAACGGAATGCACCAAGGCCAGGTGGCTTTCCTTGCGACATTCCAGACTGTTCCAGGGTATATAGCCGCCATTGTGACCTAAAGTGAGTTCTCATGCCGCTTTTGCTGCGTCGACCTTCTAATACCGGACAGACGTCATAAGAAGACTCACTTAGTGAGATCTGAACGCCCTCACAAGTGTTCCATTTGCGATGAAGGGTTCATCTACCCCAAAGACCGCGACCGACACCAGAGAACTCACGCTCCCCAAGAAGTACTTTTCTGTCCAGTACAAGGGTGTAATAACAGAGATGGTTTCAGTCGGAGGGACAACCTACAACGACACATGCGGAGACAACATCCGCAGGTCGCTATTGCTGCGTGAGGGACTTCGTCCTGACGCGTCCTTTTCCAAATATATATATATATATATATGGGCTTCTGCTGATTTTACATTGACACGGCGTTAACGGTTGGTTGGTAATAATTTTGGAAATACCCTTGGCATCACGTGATTCATGAGACATGCCGATCATCATCATATTTGGGACAAGATGAGGTTTAGGACATTGGGACATTGGGACATTCCTTTAGTTTCATTATTTGACATATTAGACTAGGAGGCTTTTCAATCCTTTTAGAGTCTCAGGCAACAGTAAAACAAGGTGCAAGTAGCATACATATACTCAACTCATCAAATTGAGAGTCATATTTTCTCAGAAACGTCATGTCTTAGCTCCATGCAACATATTGGTTCTACTACACTGACATAAATACACACTCATCTCATGCCTGTCCCCAGCATCTCTTCATCACTGATCTCGCCAGGACTGGCCGCCTCCCAACACCGACTCCTGATATGAACGATAGGTCATATCAGTTCCAGACCGCCATTCACTACATCCACTACCAACGCGGAAATAGAAAGAGTCTAGCAACTTTCCTTTGATGGCGTTTTGCCAACGCCACCTTGAAACAAAACGTGAAGAGGACGAAAGTTGGCTGATTGTCGCTTCCGCAGTTTCTACCAACTGAAAAATTCCGGATTACCAGCAGGTACGTGTCCATTACTCGATGCTACGAAGAGAGAGGGCCTAATTTCACGACTAACCGTCTTTATTGTGCTTGACGCTCCAGACGAGATAGACAGGAAAGGAAGCTGGTACCACCTCCTAGAACTAGCACCAGCGTGGTTAGTTGCCCGGCGTCTGGATCGTTAAGGATTAGACGGACAGATTGGCCTCTTAATTAAAGCCGTTGGATTAGCCAGATTAATAAGGCCCGATTATAAACACCTGTAATTAGGCGATTTAAATGGAACTCGTAATCCTTAGCATAACGTAGGTGATAGGGTTATGACGGTCGGCATAGTTATGACGGTGGGGCCCCACCGCCTGCCTAATTAGGCTTACTGTATTCCTAATTAAGTATAACGTACGTAATAGGGTTATAACGGTTTGGAACATCAAAATTCTGCCAGATGCCTAATTGCAGGTGAAATACTAGTAAAAAGTATCGCATAGTATTACAATATTACTAAGCAGTATAAAGCCTTTTATTTATATAAAAGAGGCTCTATATTAACATTTTATGGTGTTTCAGGTGCTGATTACTCCTTAATTAACTTAACGTCGTCCATTTTAGAATTGTCCTCATCCGACACCTTATCGCCGCTTGATCTATCTAGCCCTTCCTCCTTATCCTCTTCCTGTGTAGACTGTGTAGCCTGTTAAGAATCCTTCTTTAAGGCCCTTACAGTGTCCCGCAGAGCCCTAGAGTGAGCTGCAGTCTCTACAGCTATAGTAGAGGAGTCCTCCCACTGCTTCCATAGCGTCGCTAGGGCCCCTATCGTTGATTATGCCTCCTCTGCTGCTTCAGCAGCTGCCATATAAGCTTCCGGTGTCTTCTTCTTGATAGCGGCCTTGTTTACAATTATTAACACCTTCTACGCCTTCTTTAAGCTCCTCTCTGCATCTCCGAGGCTCCTTTTATGTCGATCTGCAACTCCTTTGGCTACCTTTGCAACGGCACAAGCCTCCTTCCTTTCTTGGACTTGCGCCTGCGCAACTATAGCTGCATTGCTTTTATTTTTTCTAAGGCGCTTCCTAGTATCTTTTACCTACTGCTTAGTCTCTGCTATTGCTGCCTTAGCAGCGATAAGTGCTCTAGCTAATTCAGTAGTAAGAACTGATTTAGTAGAAAGCACTACCCGCCTATTCTTCTTCTTGGCTCTTCTTTCTGCAGCGCTATTGCGAAGCTCAGTATTTTCTTATTGTAGTATTTCTATGCCTTCCTCAGGGTGGGCAAAAATCCAATCAAACCTTATCGATACGATAAGCGAGATCATATCATATCATATCATATCAATCGATTTTTTTGATCCGCTACCAAATAAGCGAGTAATTATAGCTAAAATATTAACTACTAACGTCCTTAGCTTCTCTATTAATTAGGTATCTCTTCTCTACCCTCTCTATTTATACTTCTTCTTATATAAGATATTATAAAATAAAATAAAAGTGGTAAAAAGAGAGGAGATTAAATTTAGTAACTTTTATCTATTCCTCATTATCCTCCAGTTCCATAATCCGATCCTTACCCTCCAGTGCTCCCGCTGCCGCTGCTATAGGCTGAGAATTTTTATTATACGATAAATATTGAGCTCTATAATCCCGCCACTTGTAATTTCTATAGCACCCACCATAGAACCCTGGAAGACTCCGACACTTAGTAAAGGGGCAAGGGCCTACTGGACGACGCGGAGTCGCCGTACAAGCCTCGCATGGCTAATATTAATTAGCTTTCTACCTCGTACGAGTAATATAGGTTACTTATAATTGTATTTAGAGATCCACGGCTCTGAACTAGAATCGCATTTATATATAAGGGCCTCCCTATCTATACCTACTTCTCTGATACCCCCCCCACCCAAGCCTCTATATTAATTGCCGGCAAAGCTTCTACCCTTTTTTGCTCATCCTAAGAGTAGTTAGTTATATAGGTATATTATACAGAGAGGAGAGTTACTTATAGTATAGCAATGTTGCCAGAGAATCTCTTATATGGTAGGACGGGAAGTATACCAGACAATTATATTACCTAATTCCCGATAAAGGACAATATCGGTGGGATTTGAACTTATGATCTATTAAGTTTAAAGTTAGCATATATTTATATACGCTACCTATACGCCTTTAGTGGTTACCTTTGCCTAAAATTATTTTATTTATATACCCTACACCCCTACCCCTTAGCGTTGTATAATATATCTCTTATATACCCTCCCTCGTACGACTACTATATTTCTTTTATTTCTCCTTTTATCTAAAATCTAGCTATTCTCTTTTAAAATTTTACTCCTATACCAACTCTTTATACACTCTATTCTTTTAACACTTGGTATTCCAAGCTGCATCCTTTCCTATAATATCGTACGACGTCCTCCTGAAAATACTCTCTCTGGTTTATCGCTTATAGCTAGAATTAAAAGCACTTCTCTTATAAAGAGTGAAAGCCGCGGCTAGCGCTTTATTTGTTGCTCTTAAGACCACCACTAAAGTGGAGAAACTTTAATTTTGTATAGTACTTTAGAGCAGTAGTCCTCGTACTCGTCCTGGCTTGCTAGTTAAGTAACCTTTTTATTTAGCTCGTTTATAATTCAATCATACTTGTTAAGTTCCTTATACTTATCTTATAATAGCTTATCGTATAATGTTGTTTAAAGAGAAGTAACAGGCTTCTCTAATTCTCGGTATGTTTCCTAGAGCTGTTAGACCTTTAGAAGTACCGTCTTCTGCCACTCCTTCTTCCAAAATGTCTTAATATACTTCGTACGACGATTTAGGTGAAGAATAAGTGCAGCGGCGTAAAGAGGCAAGTTATCCGTTCTCTAGTAGTACTCGTCAAATTTCGCCCATACATTCTTTACTTGAAGTGAGAGAGCTTTATTTAATTTAAAGAGTACCTATTATATAATATTAGCTTTAGCTTAGATAAAGTAGCTAGAAAAAGAGTTATACAAGAGAGTTCTCTATATGTTTAATAAGCATATCTATTGTAAAGAGTACTCGATTAAGTGTTATATAATCCCCTTGTGTCTCTAATGTTACACGGTGGAATGGCTTTAGAAATATATAAGTTATACAAAGAAGCTTCTAGTCTTATAGCGAGATATAATCCTCCTTAAGTATATTAAAGTTGCTCTTAATATAGTTATCAATTCCTAACTCGTGTTTAAGTAAAACGCTTAGTATTTGGTACCAGCTATTCTATCTTATACGATTATTAAGTGGAACTTGCCTTCTAACTAAAGTCTTAAACTCCTTCGTATGACTTACTGAGGCACGGAAGTGTACTATAATATTATAAAGCTTGCTAAGTGGGCCTATTGCTCGGAAAGCCTGTTTCTGCTTAACCTCTTCCTTACGACTTCGCTTCTTTCCGCTTACATTATTCCTTTCGTATAACTTAATAGCCTCAAGTTCAAGAGTATCTTTAAAGAGGAAGGCCTGGATGGTAAGATTAATAGTATACCCCTAGCAGCGGATACGTTGTTGGATGGGATCCTAGGTAATATCCTTATTATTAGCGAGATACTTATGGATCGTATAATAGAGGGTATTATTTGTGGTAGAATTATCTGCAATAATAGCTCTAAGCTTTTATATAATCCCATACTCCTCTAGAACTGGGAGAAGAGTATTCTATTATTTAGCTCCACTGTGACCAGCTACTATATGAAGGGCAAGAAGAGCTTTCATCCGGTTTTCCTGGCTATTAATAAAATGGGCGCAGACTGCGAGAAGAAGGTGGTTATTTAGGGACGTCTAGATATTAATAGAAAGATAAATACTTGTTAACGCTGATTAAACTTATCTTTATATGATGTCTTTCTGTAACTAGAAGGAATAGGTAATCATCTAAGAAATTTTTGTATGTGTTATTGTTATTAAATTGGACAATTTTGGGTTAAGAGCCTAACAGAAGACATAGAACTCTTCCCACTCTACAATCTGGAATGGAAGGTTTCGTACAATAACTAAGTTAATAAGAGCTTGCTGGATAACTTCCTTATTTAGAACCTTTGTAAGGATTATAGAATTAACTTCATCTGTCCTAAATTCTAATACTGTTTATACCCAAAGTTCCTGAAGCTTTTAAAGTGCTTGCTCCTTCGTACGAGGCTGTTTTAAGTTGATAGAGATTGCGTGGTCTTTCGCAAGGTGGTTTTTAATATTTGTAGTTAATACTGCTGAGTAACTTTCGCACTAATTACAGTATATAAGCCTTCGGTTCTTTTTATCGTGTGTTGGCTCGTTTTCGTACGGTGGGCGAGTAAATTTATGGACTGGAGACCGAAGCTAAGCCTGTTATATGGCGGAGCTCTTAATTGAGCTAGGAGTATTTTTAAGAAGAGATGAATCCGCTTCTAAAGCCATATTTTATATGATATTGTGGTAGAAAAGCAGTAAATTCAATGGAAGAAAATTTAATGGGGAATGCTAAGGAATATCACGATACTTTGATCGATACGAGATATCGTATTGATCGTCAATCGTTGATCGTATTAAGATAAGATTAGATTTTTGCCTACTCTGGCCTTCCTCCAATAAATCCATGTGGCTTATAAGCTTTATAACAACTACGTCAACTGCTTTGGGTAAGGTATCTGGGTGACGAATTGTATGGCCGTACCGAGCTTAATTGGAGTAACTTTTGGGAGTCTTTGGATGCAGAGGTGAGGATAAAATCGTTAATTCGTTTTGAAGGGGTATAGTTAGCCGTATAGATAAAGGTCCTTTTGTAAGGCGCTAAAGGACTTAATTAGGGTTAAAAGGAAGAAGCCCTGCCGCCTTAAAGGCGCTATTGATTAATTCTGGGGTGTATATATAGGGTCAAATCTCACCCAGAATTCTTAGAAAGTAGTCCCTATTAATACCCGTAATACCGCGAGCTGCATATTCATCGACTTTAGCTAAATAAAGGCGCTTAAGTACCGAAAAGATAACAAGATCTAGAGGCTGTAGGAAGTGGGTTAAGTGAGGTAGAAGATAAATAGGTATAATCTTATGGTTCTAGCAGAACTCCACAAAGTCGATATTAGTGTGAGAAGTGTGTCCGTCTATAATAAGCAATTAATATCCATAGTGTTTAATATCTAGACTATTAATTTTAGAGGCCTCCCATGCCTTTATTCGTCGGGTGTGTTGTTCAAAATGTTCGAGCTACTTAAGGCCCATTTCCTTATTTAACTAGCCATTCTCTGTTATCCTAATTAAACAGTCTTCTATAGCTTCCTCTACAGTTTCCCATAGAGAATCTGTATGCTGCCGTCCTTTGAAAATGATAAACGGTGGAATCGTTTGCCTATGTATGCTAATTGCGTCTACCTGGGTAACCTATTCTCTATTGCCGTTAACTGTCTTAAAATTGATGATTCTTCCTCTTAAAATAACTACCTTGGCACTAAAAGCTAAATCTATTACGAAGCCCGTCTTGTCTATATTCCATATGTCAAATTTGTTGATATTATATGTAGTAACGACGTCGTGGTAGTTAGAAAAGAACCTCTTAATATAGCTAGGGTTGTTGTTAGCAAAAGCTCGTTCTTAATTAATTAAACGTATATAGCAGCAACGAAGCTCTTCCTGCCGTTTTAGGAAATTGTACACCCACTTCTTGCCTAAAGGTTCGATTTGAAGGTATTGAGGAAGGTCGGTATGCTCCCGTTTAAGCACTATCGTCGCAATCGTTCGAAGAGTGTGCTGGCGACATGGAAACCCGGCGTTGGCAAGATATATATAGTGCTTAGTAATTGCATATTCGCCAGGAACAGTGATGCGATTCTAGTTAGTATGGGCGATTTTATAAGGCTGTTGTTTTCCATCAAGGCAACGTTAAAATGTCTACGGATCTACCCCATAGGCTTTTGCGCAGGCTTCCCGGCTGTCGTAGAGGCCAGAATGCCAGGCAGTAGTAGCAATTTGTATAGTCTTGTCGCGATCAGAGTGTAGAGGCCAGCGAGGCATTATAGTGTTGATAAGAATATTTTTAATCACGATGTAAGCATTCAAAAGTTCCTCTATTTTGATTTTCCTGTTTTGATTTTAGAAT
>Ga0307507_10004129_pt1 | contig 26416 bp, 28 predicted proteins | sample 7_EM_MG_FD_207223 | JGI IMG/M metagenome (GOLD analysis project Ga0307507, IMG submission 207223) | Populus trichocarpa ectomycorrhiza microbial communities from riparian zone in the Pacific Northwest, United States - 7_EM | ecosystem: Host-associated > Plants > Roots > Unclassified | place...
AAACACCTGATAATGTCTAATACTTGTATAGAGAAATTCCTCGTTTCCAGGGAAGGAAGAGTGGTTGAGCGCTACGCCTCCACCACCAAGCCGGAATCGTTGGCCTCGGCTATTGAGAGGGAACTCAAACGGAATGCTCCCCCGAAAGCTGAATTGTAATCCAACTCGGGGATGACTCGCGGTAGTTTTTCTCTGGTTTTGCGAGTTTTGTGATAGTACGGTAGGCTCTGATGGTAGGCTTAATAGCGATCATGCGAGGAATTTAGGGTTTGGTGAGGGGTGTTGTACCTTGTCTTGTATTCTTTCTGGACAGGGTGGGATTGTAGTCTGCACATAGTTGTGGAATAGGAGAATCAGATATCGTGTCTTCATTCGTCTTTCTCACTCACCTTCGGCAAGTGATATACCACTTTACCACAATGACTCCTTACGTTTCCCTTGTGCAATTCCCTAGAACCACGAGGGCCTCATGTGAACCATTGTGAAATGAGACTGTACCAATTAAAACCCGACTATCGGACTGTTTAGTTGGGAGCGGGAAAATGCGTTGCAGCCTAACGTTGCCCAAGGTATTCTTGGCCACCACGTAGATATTGGCCATTCCATGACAACGGCTAAGGGGATGTTATATATTCATACAACTCAACGACAATTAAGTAAATGTGAGATTAAGATAGTTTTCTATATATTCAATAAGACTGGGTGATTAATTAATTAAGGCAGAAAGAAAAATCCAAGAAGGTGAAAGCTGACAAGTATTTCAAAAAGACAATAAAATTTAATGAAAGTGATGTGGAAGGGGCAGAAGATATATCTGCAGTGCTATGGATATGTTTAGTAAGTTGAGTACTGGTGTAGAGACTGCACAATGGGTAGTTTAGAAGTGACAGGGCTCTCAGTCGTCCTCACCCCATCTTGGACGGACGGGACGACCGAGAACAGTGTAATATTAGAGAGTTTGCGCATGAGGACCTAGGTGGCGGTTAATAGAAAATAGACCTAGGTGCAAGAATGAGTTTGCGCAACAGGTGTAGGTCACTAGGCGGGTGACAGTAGAATTAGTAGGCTAATATCCCGAATCTTGGACCACGCCAGTTAGGTATCCGAGTTTGGGGAGGCCACGATTCCAAGGATGTCATGATAATGCCCCGCTCATGAAGGAAGTATCTCCCTAGGTTCTGTTACAATATTAGAAAACATCTATATGGTCAAAGTGTGTTGTCTTGCTGCTGATTTATTGTTTTGCGGCAAATCAAATTTCTTCAGGTCTGAAAAGCCCTATTTTACACATCTCCCAGGTCTCGCCATCCACCTACATTTAGGTTAACTGAAAATAACCTGTTTTTCTACCACCTAGGTCTCCTTGCGCAAACTCTCTATTGGCCACTTCATGATAACAGTTCATTGCGTAATAATATTATATTCACATGACTCAACCACAATTGAGTAAATTTAGATTAAGATGGGTCTCTCTGTATTCTATAATACTGGAAAACCAAAATCTGAATAGTATTTCAAAAAAATAACACAAAATATGCAAGTAGTGACTGGATGAAAAATGAGAGGAAATAGGGCTATTATTTCTAGATATCATACAAGATAATATTATTATAAAGGCAGAACCTAGCGATATGATTCTATTATATGATACTATGTTTGAATTAGTTACATAACCTACATCCAAAATCTACATGAAGAGCTGTCTCCAATATTGAGCAATCGTAGGATCCCACATCCCAGCAAAGTCCCATTTTTTAATAGTTGACGTTAGTATCTATCATAGATATTTAATTAAATCAAATCCTTCGAACTCTTTCTGCTGTCATACTGTGATATTATGCAAATATCTATATCACATGACCAAAGATGATAGCTCATCCAGCCCTCATACCTTGGCTCCGCCCCCCTAATCCCTACCCCGTCAATTATCCGCCAAGCCTTCCCTATTCCATATGAGCCGGGTAAATAGTACGGAAGAGCAAGCGAGGCCAATGACATCGAATGTCAAGAGAGCGCCGAATAACTAGGATACGAGTATCATGTGAGGTCAGTAAATCCACTTTCTCGGATTAGCTTTATGGAGTGGTGCAAGAGGGGGAGAGGGGGAGAGGGGGCTCACGGTTATGACCATTTTGGCTTTGAGTATGATACGGATTGCGGGTGTAAAATATTTTTTGGGACAGGATGTAGGACTTGGGCTCGGGGATGAGGAGACAAGGGGAGGCTGCACCCTTATACAATCCTCACTTGGTCCATATGACGCACAAGGAGCGTGGTTTGCTTGTTCCAGGAAAGTATCATAGTACGGTAACCGAGAATACGAGTCGTGAGTTTGTGATATACACCGAACTTTTTTGCTACATGTTTTTACAAATCCCGTTTTTCGGACACTGCCAGCCCGGGACGTGGGGGGTATCTTTCCACAAAATATACAGTGGGCTCGCCTGAAGGATATCGCCTGTAGGCACCTATGTAGCTACCCTTTTCGTAACTCTTTTCCAACCATTGCTTGCTTGCTACCTCAATGTACACAGTTGGCGGTGCGAGGCAAAAATGAAAAGGATCGTGCTGCCAGTGCAGCAAACCACAATTTTTTTTACAGCTTCTGCTGCATCCCGCAAATTATCGCCCCCTTAATATTTAAGACAAAGGTTCTTCCAGTTCATATACCACCTGGCCAGCGAAAACATAGAGAACGACATCCATCATAATGAGAGCTGCCAGTATCTAGGATATGGGTCAAGGCAACGTCAGTCAATGCGGTTTCTTGGAATATTCTAAAGAATTGGTATATAGAAGAGGGGGAGGGGGGGCTTACGCTAATCATATCGACTTCGGAGGTATGAGGTGTGAGGTGTTTTTGGGAGGGAATGTAGGGCTTAGTCCTGGGGTGGACGATGTGAAGGGGGCATGGGAAGGCTGCTTCCTTATATGATTTCTACTTGGCTCCTATGACGTGCGAGGGGTGTGATTTGCCTATCTTAGACAAGCAGTTTCCGAAAATACAAGCCGTTCGTTTGTGATAGGTATGGGTTATTTTACGAATCCTTTTTTTTCCGAATCCTTTTTTGTCCCAACAGATCGTGTATCTTTTGATAACACCCGGGCGCGCCCTACTGCCTAGAAGTACCAGCTTCTCAGCCAAGATTTGCCTATTGAGTTTGGGCTAACAAAGTTCTTTTTCCAACTAAAGAAGGATAGTGTAGCGGTGGCGTAAAAATAGCTCAATTTAGTATCCGGAAGATCAAGATTGGGTAGACATGTCGCAAGAAAGTTCAATCTCATCAAATTGAGTCACGATGCCTCATGGAAAGAGTCTTTCCAAGGCCACCAAAAAGGTTACTGTTGCCCCTGATCTATCTACTCCGATGACCTTTGGCCAGTCGTGAGTGCATACCAAATTTTGCATAGAATTTACCTTTGTACTTGTAATTTCCGGTGACCTCGCCCCAATTTTCCCAACACATATGTTCTTACCACAGTCCGTATAGCGTAGACTTGTTCCCTTTTTTTTTTATTTGCAGGAAATTTCATCCCAAAGCGTTCCCTATTGTATCCTCGGAAGTTGTGCATAGACGGCCGGAACCATATCGTAAATTACGCTCTTTGTACGTGATAGGGGGCTAGGGTGGAGATTGTATAACTAAGGCGGAGGCTTCCTCATCTTCTCCCCTACCCTCGAGTCCTGTATTCGATCTGGAAAATATCTCACATTCGCAATTCACCCAAAGTCGAAATGATAGACGTAAGTCCCGGCCCCCTCCTCCCATGTAGCAATCTCTGAGAAGATTTTAAGAAGCTATGTTGATTGACTCTGCCTCTTACTCTTTTCCTAGGCATTCACAATTGCCTCGACAGTCTTCATCCTTGGCCTTTTGACCCAACTCGAGTACGTTTTCCGGCCGGCATGGAATCGGGAGGGATTGCTAGATCACTAGGGGGATAAGGGTTTGTGGGGTAGAGTAGGAGTTATAAAAGTTTGTGGCTTGCTTTAGCATCATACTTTAATTTTGTCTCGCACTACCAACTATGTAGAGTACTGTACATTTAAGCAGCAAGCAATGGCCGGGGAGAAAATAATTGTGAAAGGAGTAGCTGGGCTGGTATCTCCAGGCAATAGAGCGAGCCCGGGTTTTAGGAGTAGATACGCTGAATCACGCTCCTTCTGCGTCATAGGAGCCAGGTGGAATCCATATAATGGTGGGACCTCCTTATCCTCCCTCCTCACCCGAGTCCTGAGTTCCATCCCGAAGATATCTTACATCTTCAAAACCAATATGATAGACGTAAGCCTATTCCCTCTCTTGAGCCAATCCCGGAGAATATATTATACTAGGAGACAACGTTGACTGACCCGCCCCTACTTATATCCTAGCTATTGACAATATTCGCTACCGTGGATGCCCTTCTCCTTCTTAGCATTGTCGAACCAGTTTTCCGGGAAGTATGGAATAGGGAGGTGTTGTCTGATCACTAAGGGGGGGCAGGGGTTTTGCGGGGTAGAGCAGAAGCTGTAGAAGTTGGTTTATTTCAGTACAATCCTTGATCTTGCCCCCGCAGGGCGGACTGTGTATAATACATTCAAGTACCAAGTAATAGCTGGGAAGGATTTGCGAAAGAGTAGCTACATGGGCAAGCCCGGATTTTATGAAAAGACACACTACTCGTCACGGGCAAGAAAGTATCCAAAAAAGAAGGGGATTTACAAAAACATATGGCAAAAAAAAAGTCAAAAAAAAACCTCCCGTGTGTATCACAAACTCACGACCCGTATTTTGGGATACTACTTGCCCGGGAGGAGTAAATCACGCCCCTCGTGCGTCATATGGGCCGGGTAGGGATTACATTATAAGGGTCGGGCCTCCCCATGCCTTCTCTCAATCCTCTACCCCATCCCCGGATCCGACATTCCATCCCAAAAAAAAAACAACTCACACTTCCAAAGCCGATATGATTGGCGTAAGGCCCCTCTCTCTCTCTTGCACCAATCCCAGAGAATGGCTGACTTTGTCTCACACACTCATGTACTAGCCACTCGAAGTCCTCTTGGTAGCTCATGCTTTTGCCAATGCTTTCATTATGAAACCAGCTCTCCAGTGGGCCTTGGATAGGGAAGAATTGTCTGGATTGCCTGATTACTAAGGAGGCAAGGATTTGTGGGGGGTGGGGTAGAAGCTGTAAAAGTTGTGGTTTAGTTTAGTTCAGTACAGTATGCTACCCATTATGTACATTTGGGTAGCAAGCAATTGCTGGGAAAGAGTTGTGAAGAGAGCAGCTGCTCGCGCTTTTCAGTCAAAATTTGCCCCCATATGTTGTAGTAAGGTTTGGCCAGTTTTTTTCTGCCGAAGAGGGATAGTGTGTAAGTAGTGCATGAATAGTTGGGGTCTTACGATCTATTATCCCCTAAACGGTCAAGGGGCCCATATGGGACCCTTAATCCACTCCGACCAGACTAAGTGAAAGTGCGGTAGCTACAATGAAACCTTTTGTGAGAGAAATTGATTTATCACCCCCCATTCCAAACAAGTCTTTTCTTTTATTCCTAAGTTTTTTTCACTGCCTTTTTCAAATTTCGATCGTTGATGTTGCTCTCGGGTGCTCGTGTTGCGCGTTGACCGTCTAAGGGATAACGGATTCCAGGAAGATGCACACTAACTGCCGCTCAAGGTATGGACTCTGAACTAGCAGACCCTCTCACCCCACTTGCTCCGAAACATACAGTCTTACCATAACTGATATAGTGCGCACCAATTTATCCCACTTCAATTTAACAAAAAAAAAAACACCTTTCCCACAAAACTTTTCGCAAAAAGTGGAATTGGAGTTAAGGGCAGCGGAGTCAGCTAGGGGGCTAGAAGGCTCCCCAAAATCGCCACGCATTATGCAAATAGTGATTAGACAGGCCCTCCTTTGGGTGAGCCTGGCTTTTTCATGAAAAGATATGGTTCCGGCCGTACGATGCACAGCACTTCAACGGAGGCAACCGGGGACGCCTTGGCATAAAATTCAGTGTTAAAAAGTTGTATCAAAACTGGGTTTTCGATTCCCACTCATGCAATCCTTTCTCCGATTATTTATACTTTCTTTTTTATAGCGATTTGCAAAAGGTCCCGGTGCCGTAAAGTCTATTGAATGTGCCCTATCATATCGTACTTCCTCGCACAAAATTTCCATGCGGAAAGCAAGCAAGCGGGCGGGCGGAAGGGCAACCAACACGGTGGATCCATCGGAGCCCACCGACTCACCACATGACATGACATGACATGACCTCCCAACGCTCCCAACATTGGTAATCCATACCGATAATCGCGGGGCGCATACTATGCAGCACTGCACTACCGCTATCTACTCGAGTAGACTATTTACGGTACTAAAACCTTATCATAAACACGGTCGATATAACATCTATGCTCCGTAGAGGCAGTCACTCCCGATATAATCCATCGCATTTCTAATCCTCGAGGGGAAAGATAGCGCAAGCGCAGTGAATTACGGTAATCTAAACCAAAAGATCGGACGCGTCAGCGCGAGTGAGGAGCCATGATTGTGCGGCGAAGATGCCGGTGGGTAGCGTACCTTAAGTATGATACTCGAATATAAGAGTGGTGTGCTACGGTATGTCGTTGAGATTCTCCCTCTGGGAGAGGGGTAGGCGAGTCACCTCAAACTCAGGCCTCAGCTAAGGCGAAAAAAATACAACGCCATACTACGAGAGGCAATTACAACGACATAGCATACCACTCTTGTATTCGAGTACTTACGGTATGTGACCCAGAGAGGTATTATAGGTAGGTATGTAGGTAGGTATCACAGGCAGGCAAGTCAGCAGGAGCGATCACATGTATGGTGTACGCTCATATCCATCTCACTCATCAAGCCCTGTCTGCACTATAACACTCGCTCTCACGAGGGCTTGAACGTTGGCCTTTGATAGCAGGTAGGGTAGTCTAAGGAACTCGAAAACACAACAGAACGAGACCCCAATTGAGGACCGAAAGAAACAGAATGTACCGTACATACTATTCCGTACTACACACAACTCCTTACCCTCATAGGAGCAGCAGTTATAACGTCCTGTTATAGCAGATCTTCAATTAGATGGCACTTGATGGGGTACTGTAGTGTCCCGGGGTTTCAGCCTAGATGAGCCAGGATACAGTAGCTAGAAACGACCATCACAAACGGCGAGTGCTGTGTATGACCCTTTCACTCAGACTGATAGAGTGCATTTCCTTTCTTTTCTTTATTTTTTTTTTTAATCTTTAAAGTTAACGGCGGTTGTGGCGGCCCGCATCTTGTTAGGACTCGTTAGATATGGTTCCGATCGACATAATATTATATTACATATACGGGTAGCCTAGCCGGCGTTTCTGCGTGATAATATCATAGCATGGTATACCATCCTCGTAGGAATGAGGGCGCGAGACAGGCCTTTGTAAAAAAATATTAGTATGATAATATTATTATATAAAAACAAAAAGGGTTAAGGTCTCTAATGCCGTCGGGTTTTTGGAAAAATCCCCTCATAATAATATTATTATGTTACAGTATGTATATATAGCGGTTCCGTTGTAGAAGATTACCGTATGGTAATGTTTTTATTCTTGACAGAGGCGCAATTGATACACGATCTGAGAGCAAAAAGGAAATTGCTAGGGAGATGGGAGACGAATGGGTTGGTGTGCAATGAAGGAGATCAAAGAGTAGTTTTATATACCATCGATGGCATAACTATAGTACATCTCCCTTCCTAGGTACCCCTTTGTGGCTTTCTGGAAACAACAGGTAACTCACCATTGCGCGCGGTTAGTACAGGGCCAAGCACAGAAGGAAAAAAGGTAATGTTTTAGGAAATTAATGGGGATTCTGGCTGATCAGATGGCAAGACCACACAGCCGTTCTTGAGTTTTGGAGGAGATTATTATTATTATTATTATTATTATTATTGTCATTCTTATACCTTTTGCTAAACCTCTCAATTGTTTAAGGGTACATTTTCTGTATACAACTGCCACGCCGTGATATAAAAACCCAAAACATTCGACAAACTCAAAGAAATGGAGAAGCAACCAAGGCAATAAAAATTCAATAACAACAGTCAGTGTTCCGAAATGGGTTGAAGCCTCATATCACCATCTCATTCCTAAGATACCTATGAAACTCTTGTAAAAGGGGCATCCCCTTTGGTAGGAGAGTTTAAACCACCAGCACAAACAATAGTATCAACAAAAGCATTCATCAATTTCGCTCTGTCCTCTGTAAACTCGAAAATTCCCACCTCGGGACCGGGATCCCTTATCCTCTTATCGATCTTGCTCCACACTACTATATCTAGCACAGGGCAACGGCGGAAAGCATGATTAAATATCTCCCCCCCTGGCTCGCAGCGAGCACGTGGGTTTCCCGAAGGGATAATGCCGGTAGATTATACGAGTACTCGAGTACTGTGTGGGCCCGGGGTTGGCCTGTTGGCATACGGCACTGTGCTCTTATGGCGGTGTCGACTGGCCTCTACTCGAGTAATGTAAGGTGTAATAATAAGTACTCGAGTACTGCTGTGCTCAGACGCACACCTATAATTCTTCCACTAAGTTACAAGCATCCGCGCACTAGCTCTGCGATAACTCTCCGAGAACATCGAGTTAGTTTGGGGCCATAGTTTGCATAACAATGCATATGTGCATACAATCACAGCTACTCGAGCACTAAAACCCGGGGTGACGAACAGGGAAAACAAATAGAAAATCTACACACACAGTAATATACTTCTAAAGCAAGAAGAAAAACAGGCCACTCAGTATCCTACCTTTTACACCTAATAATCCTGGAGAGAGTGCAAGCAAGAAAGAGAAAAATACCACCCAGCGCCTGTAAGCCGACGTATGAAAATTCGAAAGTGGAGATATTCAACAGTAAGGAAAGAAGGAAAAGAGACAAAATAGAATCTGGACATGAGCTTATGATACATGACAGTGTAGAAAAGTAAAATAGCAACTGCCCAAATCTCGAACCTCTACACCCCAAACACTATAGCTTTAGGATAAGTAGACAAAGGAAATATTTAGTAGGAGCATAACCCCCCAACTTCGCTATTGTTCTCCCATGACCCAGCCATCCCGATGGCTGGGGGAGTGTAGTCTTCAAATTCATTTACCTTGCAAGTCTTGACAAATCCGTTAGGACTTGGGTGTCGCGTGGCATTCTCGGTTTTCGTCGGCATTCGATCTCCAATTGCAACAGCAAGCGTCTCGACTCTAGATTGCTCCAAAAAGGGCATCAGCTGAGTGCCCCCTGTGCCTTTAAGACCGTTCTTAGCCGCTTCGCTGCTGGCGAGCCCGTGGCCGCCTCCAGCCGATGGGCTCTCAGACTCTAAAGCCATGCTGCCAGCAATATTCCTAATCGGTGAGGCTTCCGAAGCCAATGTTGCTTGTTTGGCCTGGCTAGCTGGGATGATGATATAGCGGGCCACTATCGCTTTGTGGGCAGCACGAAACTTCTCAAGGGCACCTAGGCATCCATTATATGCAGTGCACAGTTCGATATCATCCGGCCTGCTTTCGGTGTAGCTGTGAATGTTGGGGACAAGGCACAAGTGCTCTAAAAACTGGCGGTGGGGGCCGGGCATATAATTTCTCATTTCCTGTTAAAGTGTTACTACCGGTACTGATGGAATGTAGATAATGAATGCAAACCTGAATGAAATTGTGCTTTGGCGGGGGAGCAGTACCCTCCAAACTTGATGCAGCGGGATCCTTTTTCTGGCCTGTTGGATAATGCTCAACCCCCAGGATGATATCGAAAGCTTGGATTAGCGAGCTCTGCGCATTGCTGCCACCGGAGTACTCCCGGTAACAATCGTCATCGCTTCCGGTATCGTAAAAGACGCCGTTAGGGAGTCCCGCCTCCGCCATCCTCTTTGATCCAGCGAGGAAGGGTCGGATCCCAAAGTAGAAAACGTGTGGTCTGCATTTCTCGTACATGCGTTTCAATAATAGCGTGAGATCCCCAATGCGGGAGGAAAATATATTTAAACAATCCTTTACGGTCTGGATGTCGTCATCACGTGCGGCTCTCAGCGCCTCCAACATGAGCGGAATGGTAGGAGCTCCTCGAGCTTCGATGGCAACAGAAACGAGGTAGAACCAGGCTTCATCTTCGGTCCCCGTAAAAGTCAGAAGCGATTCCAAATTCTCTAGATCGTCAACTGGCTTATTGGGGTCTCGAAGACTGTAATTCCAAAGACAGACAGCAGCGTATGTTGCAACTGGGGGAATTTGCAAGGTCTCTGAAAGGCTGAGGAATGGGATGGATATCGCCGGTGGCAACCGCTAAGTCAAAAATGTCACCATTAAAGGCCCCTGCATTAATAGCAAACAATGGGAGTACAAACCTCGCATGCATTGATACCTCCCCAAATATATGCGTGGGCCATGAACCCCAACATCATGTATGCCCTCCTCTGTTCTACCTCGGAAACCAATCTGTCTGGGGTGAGTACGGGAAGAGCGTTAACCCATTCCCGGACCTTTCGAGTCTCGATCAAAGGTCCCAAATTTTCCAAAAGGGTCTCCCAAGGCGCATAGTAGGGATTTTCAAGGCGCGCTAGAGGAGGATGCCCGGGTAGAAAGCCAGAGTTTGCTGAAAGTCCGTAGTCCTCAAGTTTAGGGATTGGGGGAATCATGAGGATTCGTCTAGGTGCTAGTACAAAGGGTAAAAGTTAAATCCTTGGAGGGCGCTCAATGAAGGAGCGAAGGGAGTGGACACTATTAGGCTGTCGACTGAACCTGAGTAACAGGGAGAGAGAAGTGGAGACGGACGGTAGTGGAGAATGCTTGGAGGGTGGTAGGGGAATATATATACTGTATATGATGCATGGGGGTTATAAAAGTAGGGTGGCACCAGTTTGAAGCTGGAGGAGGCGAGGGCAATTGGTAGTGTAGGGGTAGGGGTAGTGGAAGGAGGAGGAGAGAGGTGAGGATGGACAGGCACGCAACCACTAGAAGACTCTGGTGGGGCAGTAAAAAAAAAAGAGCAGAAGAAAAAAAAAAAGGCACCGGACACCCTGGCAAGGGTGGGGGTTAGTAATAGAGTGTGAGAAGAGCCCATCGGATCCCGGAGAAGGGAGCGGGGTGGTTGCTAATACCATACGGTACGGTATGGGGTCTACTCACACAACGCCGCCCCTTCTAGGGAAGGGCCATACGGAGTAAAGAGTGGAAAGGCCAAAGAGGTACGGTAGTACCGAGTATATGTATTTGACCGGAACCTGCCTAACCCAAGACTTGTCACCAGAGGGTAAAGCAGTTGAGCCTCGACTCCGATATTTTCACCTTCTCTAGTGCTATTTTAGCTGGTTGTAAAGTTTGGAGTAGCTTTATATGATTAGTTAAAGGGGATCAAAAATTTCTTCACAACCCTGGGTACCATGCAGCGGTGCCGGGTGCACTCGCCATCAAAGGATGTTCCCGTAAGCTCCATGTGCCCAACCAAGATGCATAACCGAAGCCACAAGTTTTAGAGTGAAAGATGAGCCACAGATGGAAGGTTACAGCTTACGGTATTACAAGAGCCCTTTAGAAATTGACCGAGAGATACCTTAAATGGGTATCATGGATGGAAAGTGCATGCTACAAGTATAATTGCACTCGCCGGTCGTAAGGATAGGAAAATCTCTCACAGAGGGACAGCGGGGTCACAGGAGGAGCAACCAGCTAACGCTGCAAGTATTGCACCAGTACTTATTGCTCCAACCGAGAGAGTTTGATGAACTATTAATCTCTATAGCTTTATCTCTCTCCCTCTACGCCTTCGTTAGGGTCTAGAGAAGAAGCAGCACGCCGCTCTTGAGGATTTGAACAAGCCAACTAGCTTATAGCCTGGCGGCATTATCTCTCTGGGGTTTACCATGAAAGCTACCACTGTACCCTCTATTGGCCCTAAACTCTTGCGTAGGAATCACACGAACAAGGGGGAAAGAAAGCCTCGGAAGTTTTGCAGCGGTACGTATGATACAGTATTATACGATACGATATTTGATATTTGGTTCAATCTTACGTATACCCCTAAGAAAAAGCCATATGATACGGCATATACTGTACCATAGCCTTCTCTCTCTCAATTCCTCTCCCCATCTCCCACATCTCTCCTCCCGGTCCGGGATCATTCCCCAAAAAGCCTCGGCTTCCACGAAAGCCTTTCTGTACCGTATATCGGTTTGCATAGCACGACCCTTCCGATATCCTAAACCTCTCCTACTTCGTCGCCATCCTTCCGGTTACTTACCGCGGCCCCACGTCTGCGGCATTTTCTTGTATCAATTGATCTTGATGCACTTGATGCACTGTCTTTGCGTGTCCTCTTCGGCCGAATCACGGGCTTACGGTTGAGTAGAATGTGATTGACACTATGCCAGTATATCATACTCGATTACCGTCCTGTCACATATTGAAAACAATTTAGCTAAGTTAATTCCTAAACATGGAGAACAGAGCCAGAGTGACACCGCTACAGTGCATACACCACTCCACCTTACTGCTAGAATTATTAGGATTATTTAGATAAACAACCGATGTGGGAGAGCCGGATGTCATCGAATGGTTTCAGATGAGCAATGTTCCCTGCATGAAACAAATCTTTGCTTGCTAGCGAATGCCAAGGTTCTTCCATTAACGGGGGTGGGAGCAGGCGAGAGGGACAGCGAACCGTGTTGAAGTGGGGCCGGGTCTCGTGCCACCGGGACCAACCGCAACCTCGGGATCTGAGGCTAAGGATTCTTCACAAGACATTCTGGAAAATCATTCAACCCCCGTGATCAAGGGGCGCTCTCCCAGGCGATGAGGGAAGCAAACAAGCCTTTCTGGCATGATGCGCTTTTTGGCTGAAAGCGGTTGCCGATCATCTTTATTTAATCCTTGCAATTGTCTCCGCACTCTACGGTACGGTACCAGTACTCGAGCACAGTACCGTACTCGGGCACAGTAGACAGGCGTCTTCTATGATATCTGTTGTGGGGCGGTTGCACACGATGTTCTTAGCTGCTACCGGTATTCCTTTTCATTTTTGGAAAAAAAGGAAAGTACAGAAAAACAAACCTACTTGTCCCAGGCAAGAAGTAAGTATCCGAGAATACGAGTCGTGAGTTTGTGATACGCATAGATTTTTTTTTTTGCCATATAATTTGCGAACCCCGTTTTCTGATACCAGCATGATACTTCTTGCCCAGAACAAGTGGCGTGTCTTTCCGTAAAACCTAGGCTCGCCCTATTGCCTAGGGATACCTATGTAGCCACACTTTTTGCAACTCCTTTCCGGCCACTGCTTGGTGTTTAGGTGTACTAGGGGGTGAGCATTAATGAGGCGAACTTACATACTTACTCCTATGATCATTTTGGCTTCGAGTACAAATTGCAGGTGTAAAATATTCTAGGGATAGAATATAGGATCCGGGGGAAGGGCATGGGGAGCCTCCACCCCTATATAATCCTCACCTGGCCGAAGCCGACGTTTTAAAGTACTCTGTACTACTGTATGTCATGCTCCTTGTGCAACAAATATTAGTCAACTTCAAGCTAAATTGTACCCGGGTTAACGACTCTATGTCCCCTAACAGTGCGGTAGTGTGTGGGTGTGTGTGTGAAGGAAATGGCGCAATTCTAACCACCGATATAACTGCGTACTCACTGCAGGCTCCCGTGGGATGAGAACGGTGCCTCGAATACCGGTACCACTACTCATCCTAAACAAGAAGTACAGTACAGTACAGTATTTGATTCACAAAACGTATGGCAAAAAAAAAAAACTCGTGCGTATTATATCTGAGCGCTCAACGAGTATACTATACTTCTTGCCTGGGGCAAGTACTAGTACAAGTATCATACTCAGACAGCGGTGGGGTGGGAGGGGGAGGGGGAGGGGGAGTGGAGGGCTGCCAAGAAGCAATATAAGATCAAACCGGTGCAACGGTATTCGGAACGTAGCGTATTAATGCTTTATATCGGGACGGGCCGCTTTTTCGAATATCCTATTTCCTGGCGTGGCGAAGAGCCCCAGTATAATACGGTACAGGTACGGGGGAAGGAGGGAGCATGCTAGGCGGAAAAGGTGAGGGCTTGTGAGGGGCGTTAAATAAGCTTAGGGGGATTCCGAAACAATGGTTACAGTAGGCGGAAAGAGTAATGCTATCGCGAATCCCTGTTAGAATATGATTCAATCATGGTTCCTGCATACCAAGGCTCCCTGGTTTTAGAGAGCATCAATTATGTTTAACGGCCATTGGTAACTCCCACAGCACTCACGCCGCCATGAAAGAGTGGTAGTCAATAATATATGTATTAAAAACCCTAAAATAACGCCAGTAAAAACATTGCCTCCGCCCCCAAGCGGACACCCCCCTCCCCTCGCAACCAACTAATCAAACACCAACCTCCCCCCTCTCCCTCTCCCCCTCCTTCTCCTCTTCCTCCGCCCTCTGCCTCTTCCAGATGGCAACCCTCCGTCTAATATCCCCCAACGTCTGCTGATACACATTCAACTTCCGATCCCTAACCATCCCCTCGCAGTCACCCTCACCGTACTTTTCCACAAGCCTAGAAATCCAATCCATCTCTCCAGGGCACAAAATTTTCTTATTCTTCCTCTCGCCGACAGAAGCCTGCGCTTTCAACTTCTTGACAATGTCCGTCTCATTTCCACCACCACCTCCAGCGCACCCCGTGAATTCTTCTTCTTCTTCTTGCCCGACTTTGTCGGAGTCGTCAGAGTCCAGCGCTTCTTCAGCAGACTTGCCGTAAATGACTTGAATTATCTTTCCCTCTTCATCGCGGATGATTCGTGCTTCGCCAGGCGCTAGCTTCTTCTCCCCTTTCTTCCCCCCTTCATCCCGTCCCTTCTGCTGCTGCTGCTGCTTCTGCGCAGCAGGAGTAGTCAAAGCCTTCTCAACACCCCCCGTCGACTTCCCCAACCTAGAAACTAATCCCAACCTTCGATAATTCTGGGAGAGCGTTTGCTTGTGATCCCTACACCACCACCACCACTTGGTTAACTACGGTAGTCAATTCGGAAGGAAGCACGGGATGGAGCAAATAAGGAGCGGGTGAGGCGAACCAGTTTACAGCGATGAGGGCATTCCCGGTTGGGCGGACTTTGAAGATGCGCGGGTTTTTGTGCTTGGATTTCTTGGGGATTGAGCTTTTGTTTTTCTTTTTTTGGAGTTGTCGGCCCATTTTGGAGGAGGTTTTTGGACTTGTTTAGAATTGTTTAGAGTGGTTGTAGTAAAATGGGTGAAGGAATTGAGTGAATGAGGTGGGTGGATGGGCGAGAAGATGGAAAAGAAAAGAATTTTTTTTTTTAACGTGGCGGTGTCTGGAAAAATCGCTGGTGGGGTGTGTCAGCCACACTCGTGGCTGACTGAAAAAACCTAACCCTATGAGTCCCTTGATGGGGGCGTTCTTGCACTTCAGTGTATCATACCTCGAGCACGATAAACGGAACAGATATAATACAAGGCCAGCTTTTGGTGTACATACGGCACACATATTGTTCCCTTCCCCTCGGCGTTTGTCATCTGGTTATCTACATAATAATTATGATACCATATCATACAGTCCCTAGGCAAAAGTGTTCGTGAAAATGTGAGACATCTGACTAAGCAAAATCACGAACACTTTTGCCTAGGGACTGTACTGTACGTGCACCATTAACCCAGCCGGTGGGCGATAGAAAGAGCGAAAAAGCGCCCTTAATTTCGTAGGAAACTTGTGGTATCATACCATATGCTACTTTAATTTTTCCTCTTTTTTCAACTCCCCCTTTTCTCCCCCCCATCCCATACCCTTTGGTGTAATATCAAAGTAGTCAAAATGTCAAGAAATCATCATCGAGAGGGAAAAAAAAAACCTCCCGCCTATTTATCATTGTATCAAAAGAGAAAGTTTTTTTGGAAGAAAAAAAATATTAAAAAAAACACACAAGCCCCCCTTTCCCGCCCGGCCCAGGCTCAATGACAGATATCTCCCAAACCCGGGTATCAGCAGCATCCATCTACCTTCATTCGCCGGCCCAACTCCAATTCCAATATCTCCAACAAGCAAAGTAAGAAAGCGAGAAAGTGTATACCGCAAAATGGGATGAAACAGAAAAAGACTCCAAATGTAAATGTGAACGAACGAAAAGAAAAATAAAGAAAAAAATAGCGAATGCAAGTATCGTCAGAACAAGTTGGCGAAAGGAAGGAAGAGAAAAAAGTATAAAAGTAAAGCAGGGATAATAGGCACCCATCCCCCCAAAATAAAGGAAAATAAAATAGAAAAGGTAGCAGAAGGCGAACAACCTTGCACCTCCAAAAAGTCGCTAATATGAAGTGATTGATTGATTGTGCGCGCGAGCGAGGCAATGCAAGGCGTGGAAATACCTGGCAACCGCTCGTTGTGATATTCTCTTCATACAGTACAACGTCGTCGTAGCGATCTCTCATGACAGACGGACGGGAAAGAAACGATGTGGGTATGTCGGCATGAGGGAAAAAAAGAGAAAAAGACAAGAGAGAGGGAGTAGTGGGGGCATTAACCAACAAAGAGTGTATCGGTGAGGTGATGTCGTTTTTTTTGGATTCGTAGAAATTAAAAAGGAATATTTATATGAAACAATAAAATTGATCCTGCCGATAAAGGCAAAAGAAAAACTCCGCTGAATGAATTTGAGAAGAATGGAAAAATAAAATAAAAAAGGGGGATAAGTAGATGGCAGAGTGGAAGGGTCATTACAACGTTGTCATAATTAAACATTTAGGGAGAGGGAAACGAACGCTGCATATGACATAAAGGAAATATGAGAATCATCGTCGCTGCTGTGTACTCGTACTATCCGATTCATCGTCTTTCACCAATCTGATGGAAGCACTTGTTCCTGCAGAACCCCTGAGCCCAGATCGACTATTTGAAGGGGTAGGGAGTTTTCCACTAACAGCTCTTGCAGCTCTTGGGAGACTGCTACCCACTGCATTGGCCCCTGTTCCAATGGCAGCACCCATAGAATTCCTCTTCACACCAGTTATACTGGAGCCGCTGGGGTTCCTCTTAATCGCACCATAACCTTTCATAGGAGACGACCGCTGGGAATTACTATGCTGACCTGTTGCCGCTGAACTGGGACCCAGTCTGGTTTTCTGCGTCGGAATCGCCGGTGGATCCGGGAGCGGTCTTGAGACGGAGGCACTATAACTTGTGGATGGCCCGGATGGCGGAGCTGGATGCCGCTTCATCTGCGGATCACTAGACAACGGTCCAGCAGTTCGAGGACGTGACAAGGTCTTCCTTCCGGTAATGAAGTCATGGTGCATGGCCTCATCTGGCTTCATCCTCTTATCTGGATCCCACCGAAGACATCTAGTGATAAAGTCTAGGAAGGCCTCGTCATCACACCTAAGAATAGCAGTAAGCGTTTTAGAGCTTGGTCGCCGACGCTTTCCTTTAGATGAGACAATCATCCGAGGTTTGCCAAACGAATCTAAGTGACATTAGCAAAAAAGAAAAAAAGGTAAAGGCTTAAAGGGAAGACTAACCGAAGAACAACTTCTTCCTTGTGCTCTTCTCAATCAAATGCTTCTCCGGGGGGCCGAAAACCTCCATGATACATGCCAACTGTTCCTGCTCATTCTCTCCGGGGAAGATAGGATACCCTGTCAGTAGTTCCGCCAAAATGCAACCCAAACTCCACATATCGATTGGCATCCCGTAAGTCATACCAAGAATGACTTCGGGTGAGCGATAGAACCGAGACTGGATATAAGTATACACTACAAAGCTCGTAAGTTGTCATGCTCATACGTTTGATGGTGCCAGTGGAGGAAAAATCACCTTTTTCATTCTCAAAACAGCTGCTTCCAAAATCGATGACTTTAATCTCCGATTTAGCAGGGTGGGCCAGCAATATATTCTCTGGCTTCAAGTCACAATGAATAACACGATGCCCTTTGAGGAGGACCAAACTGCTCAACATTTGCTTGGTAAACCTTCTGATAAGTCGTAAAGAGAACCCTTTGAAGTCGTTAGATTTGATGAACTCGTAGAGATTCATGCCTAGCAGTTCAGTTGAGATACACAGATGTCCACGGAAATAGAAAGATTGCGTAAAGTTGATAAGGCTATGTTTTCCATGAGGATCCTATGTCTCATCAGCATGCCAAAAGATTTCTGGCGTCGGGCATCCAAGGACGGAAATCATACCCATTCCTTCAACTTCTGCAAGATATTGACCTCGACCAAGGCCTGCTGATGAAACCTCTTCTTGTTCCGAATGATTTTAACAGCTACAAGTCCCCCTGTTTTGTGATCAACGCATCTAACCACTTGACCGAAACTACCCTTCCCAAGAATGTCAACAATCTCATATCTGTAAGCCAGATGGTCCCCTTTCACGATAGTATAGTCGCCTCGTTCATCATCATATCCAAAGTTTGGCAGAGCAGTTGAATTGAGATCCCCAACATGTTTCCTTGCGCCCGGAGCCCCCGTGAAATAAATCTCTTTGAAATCCACAATCTCCCCACGCTCGTAGACGTTGAGAACGATAGTCCGAAGTGCCTGTGGCGCAGACATTCTGTCCTTTGGTACAGCCCTGCGTTTCAACTCCTCCAATTCTTGAGCCATGGCATCCAAATTCTTGCGTTTGCTAGCAATCCGCCTCATTTCCTCCTCCGCAATCATATCGTCATGGTCCATGTTCGGATCCGTAGGAACTAGTACTTGGTTTCTACTGCGCAGCTGTCCTAATGAACCTTTACTGCCCAACATTTTTGACATTGGGCTGAGAATTGAACTAGCCGTCGAGTTCTTAGCCGGGGGTAGAGGAGGTTGCGCTTTCTCCACATTTTCCACTCCCTTATCCTTACTAGTTCCCTCAGTTCCCCAACTATTACTGCGGACATGGTCGTGTTGCCCAACAAGAATACCATTCCCAATCGAGCTCTTCCTCCTCCCTTGGCCTCCTGCTGCACCATGTGGCCCTCTCACCGGACTAGGTGGTTGATGCATAGGTCCCGCCCATGTTGCAGAAGCTGGTAGTTTGGGTGGTGGCATATTGTCGTATTTAGGGGCCGCTTGGTACTCATCCGCTCGTTCAGTTGCAGCATGGCTATGCTTGCTAGAACTGCCCTTCTTCCAACTCAAGCTTAACTTCCTTCGAATCGAACTGGAACTAGAAGGCGTGTCCGGAACATCTTCTTGTGCATTCCTTAATGAGTCTTGGCTCTTCCGGGTCCTGCTCTTGTTACTGTCTCTTGAAATTGACAACGGCATCCCTAAGATCCTTGCACTTTTATGGTCAATTGTCTTGCCCTCATGTTCGACACTCTTGGGCAAAGAACTAGAGATATATGGACTAATCGTTTGTCTTCCCATCCTGCTACTTGCCGAAACCGGAATACTACTGCTAGCACTGGAACCTGCCCTCAAAGACATACTTGATGGGCTGTCACCCATGGGCTGTGCAGTCGCATTATTGATGGAACTAGTACTCCGGTGATAGGCCGCTTCGTCTCGGTCCCTCCTGCCAAAAAATCCTGCCTTAGAAGCTGTCATTGGAGTGCTTGGGGTTTTTATGCTCCTCTTTGGAGGTGGCGTCAATTCCTCCGAATCTGATTGTGGACCAAGCGCATTGACCCGAGCGATTGTGGGTGTGCTCAGAGGTAGAAGGTTCAACGGTGGAAGGCGCAATGGCACAAGGTCCTTTTTTCTCAAACTCGAAGACGAACTCTTAGGCTCTAATGTCTGCGTTGCACTGCCCAGACCTATACCCCCTAATGTCATTCCACGTCTCCTCCTCGTCTCTTTATCCGTCTTTACAAGTTTTTCCTGCTTCTCCGGCTTCTCCTTCCTTTCCTGCCGCTCCTGTCTCTCCGGCTTTCGGGGGGTTTCCGGAGCTTTGGGCTTTTCAGGTACCTCAGGTTTGGTGGAGGCATCTAGGAAAGGCTCCATATCAAACATCTCAGGTTCCATTGGTAAGCTAGATTTCCGCGGACCGAACATGCTATTCCCGCTCTTTCTGCCCCCATTATTTCCAAAATCCGGAAACTGAAGCGTGTTGGGATCAGTCCCGACCATTTCAACCGGAGAAACCAAGTTCTTTGGCAAAGGAGGAACAGGAGGTATCTCCTCCTCCCGCTCTACAGCAGCTCGTGGTGGTTTTGGCAATCTAGAGGCTGCAAATGTCTGGCTTAGCTTAGGTTGCAAGGATGTCGAGCCTATAGAGGTTCGAGCAGAAGTGCTTGTAGAGGCAGTAGACAGCCCTGAGCTATAAGATTTCCTCTGCGGCTCGGGTGTAGTCGCAGATGAAGAAGGAGTGACACTCTTTCTCGGAATCATTGAAGGGCTTCCTGGTGTCGATCTCGCTGACTCTGCGTTAAATGGCATTGAGGGGGGGGTTGGCGTATGGATGATCGAGAGCCTCTTGAGCCTCCTAGCATCCGTAGGACTAACCGTTCTGGCACCCAATCCAGAAGCATGTGGAATTGTAGATATCCTACGAGAAGATCCAGACATCGGGATACCTGATTTTCCTGGGGTTCCAAGCTTGCTGACACTTGGAGATTTAGGCGACTTTGGAGGATAAGCTATCGTTGAGTGTCGGGCATGTTCAGGAGTTAGTGATGGCTTCAGTGGCTGTCCCAGCTGTTGCGTCTTTGGAGGAGGCTGCAAAGACTTTGACTTGGTATTCCTAGAGGAAACAGGTACTCTATAGCTTGCGTCCAAGTTCCTAGAATAGCCGCTTCCGGGAATGTACTCTTTCTGTGGCATTGGTGGGGTTAGAGAACTACCTGCCTGCGCAGCATTCGGCCTCCTCCGTTGTCCAGCTCTGATGGAGCTTTCTGGCTCGATTGTTGTTGTCGTTCTACGATAAGTGGATGACGATGTCGCAGATGACAAGTTAGACGCGTTGCTTTGTCTTCGATTACGATCCCGGTAGTTGTCCTGGACTTGTGGGTTGTTTGGATACTTGGAGACACTAGGCCTTCTGAGAATCGACTGATTTGCCTGATTTACTGAGGAACCTGCAGAGTTTTTTTGATGACCCTCCTCTCGAGCGGCATCACGGCCAACACTCCTTTCCGCACCGCCTCCATTTCCGCCACGCCCCGGTGTAGGAAATTGGCTCAGTTGATCATTGTCAATGATGCCCCGATGAACATCCTCCAAATTTACAGACGGAGAAAAACTAAATGGCTCGCCAGCTTCCTGCGCCCGCTCCGAGCTCTGCCCAAACGCATAAAATGTTGTCACGTTGCTTTCGGAAGAGCCGGGTGGTTGGAGATGTGTGCGAGAGCTATTACTAGCAATACTATTGACGGGAGATGAAGCATGTTTAGAAGAGGCGTCATTGTCCCTGCGAAACCCACGACCATCAGATCAAAGATTCAGGAGGCCGGGACAGAAATTGCCGTCAGAAGTGTGAAGAGACTTACGATTTCAACGAGTAATCCTGACCCCTTGTGATCAGGGGTTTCTGGTCATTGCGGTGAGAACGCGCAACCTTCTGTGGGGAGCGAGGTTCCCGCAAGGAAGGCTTCGACCGAGGGAGGTTGTTAGTTTCCGGATGAGATTTTTGAAGACGCTTGCGTTGCCTTCCTTCCACTACACCGTTGATATCATCAGAATCGCCCTCTCCCTTGGTGGTGGAATCTGAGGCCCAAAAACGAAAACCATTCTCACCCAGTGAAATAGAGCTCGTACTCGAATCGTCCCCCTTCGAAGACGCAGGAGAGTCCCGGCGCAGAGAGTAAGCTGTGGTCGTGGTCGTTGGGTTCGTCAAATTATTAGATGCGGAGTGCTGTGGTTGTTGCTGTACTCGAACCGGCATGGCGGATCACAACGCTCTTCGTGAAGGAGCGTTGGTGGTGACGGTTGACAAGTGTAATGAAATCCCTAACGTGTATCGTGAAAGGAAAAAGAAACCGAAATAAATAAAAATCGAGCAAGGAAAAGGGGCGGCTTTGGATTGTGGTGCCGAGGGGGTGAGAAAGAGAGAATAATCAATGACCCTGGTGGCCAAATGAAAAGTACAAGAGGGGTGAGCGAGGCAAGAAAGAGCGAGAGAAATGATTTGCAGAGATAGGGAGACCTGTCACTCGTGTATACAGATCTTGGACTAACTAGACGTTGAATCCGTGACGCTGTGACACATGGCGGAGATGAGAGAAGAGAGGGCAGGAGGGAAAGGTGGTGAGTGAATGAATGAATGGAAGCGTGAAGGTCGTAGAGGTTAGATTGGGATTAGAAAGTGTGGTCGAGGTGGACGGGATGGGGGCGTTAGGCGTCCTGGAAGCAGACAGAGAATGTAAGGGTAGCCGCAACAGCAGTGATGCGAGATCTCCAGGGCAGTGAATTTTCCCTGGAACGATCAAGGGCTAGATAGAGAGAAAAATACACAAAAAGAGAGAGGGCTAGCTAGATTACATGCGCTTTGATAATATAGATACTGTAGTTCTTTTTTTTTTTCTTTTCCTTCTTCTTCTTTATGCTCTTCTCTTTTCCTCCTTTTGTATAATATCTCTCTTTTTTTTTTTTCGTCCTTTTGATATTTCTCTGGCCTGTGCCTCCCCGAGTTGTATTTTCCTATTATTTGCGAGGAAAACTTGAGGAATTTTTTTGATATTTTTCTCTCTCCTTTCCCAGCCCCTTTGCGAATATTGGAAAGAAAAAAAAGAGAGATAGCCGGTACGGTAGGCGGAGATGCGGGAAGGATTAGGTAGGTAGGTGGAGGGGAGCACAGGCGAGGAAACGAGGTGAAGAGGGCTCAGGGGAACATGGGGAAGGAGGAGAAACAGTTGATGAGTGAGGTTACCGTACCATACTCGCAGAAGAGAACCCTCAATCCTTGCCCATTCTAATTGGTTAATTTCCTACACAGCAGTATCTCCGCAGCGTCAAGAAAAATGCTGGTATGATATGCAAGAAAAAAAAACAGCCCCCCCTGATAGTGAGAGAGATCTCGTAAATTCTATCCCTCTGGTTTGTTCGGTTTACTTGTCTTCTTTCTGCTGCTGTGATACAGAAAAAATTATCAGCTATCCATATCATACAAACAAGGAATGCGATAGGTTGGTCGGTTGCCGTGGCAATGCAGAGATGTTGATGCATGAGTCCATGTCTTTCCGTCTGGTTGGCTTTAGCGAGCTCTCCTCTTTTTTCATGGCTTCGAGGTTCTCGTTGTCCATGGTCAACAAGACCACCACCACCACCACCACCACGGTTGTGGAGGCGGAGCTACTGCACTGCAAAAGATGATATGATACCGGTACGTGCTAACTCCTCTCGGTGTCCTCAAGCAAGCAGTCACCGCCGTTGTATCATACGGCACTGTGCTCACTAATACCGGTAATAATATGCCCCAGTGTAGAATTGAGATATTGATATTATCATACCGATGCTGTGCTCAAGCACACAGCACTTGTCTTGTACCGGTAATGCACCACCCCCTTCCAGACGGGAACCATTGTGCTCTTTCGGTTCACCGCTCAGCCATGTCACACGAGATTTCTCTTTAAGCTTCCGTGAGAATGAATCCACCGGTACTTGTACTGGCAGCAGGAACTTGTCGGTCCTACAATTGCTCATTTCCAATTTCGCTCGGAATTTAGCCTTTTGAGCCCTGCGGAATTCGAAGTCGGCAGCAGGCTTGAATTGGGGACTATTGCGGGGGAAGCTCATGCATTCCAATGTGTGCTTCCAAGATCGCAGCGATGGCCAATGGACTGCTTTCCGGTCGGACAGTGCGCTGCCTTTTCTGCGTGGGGAAGGTTCAAGGAGTGAAGGAAATAGCGGCGTTTCCCGTCAGTGAAACAGCACCGCAAACTCCAATGACCAACAAAGTTGTTCCCAAGTAACACAATGCCTCTTGATGCGGTTACGGTAACCATACCAGTATGATGGTCTCTATGCAGAGCCGGGTAACTTGTTCACACCCGTAAGACGTCATCCTGGTCTTTGGCACATGCTGATGAAATCCAATCTGAACTTAACCCGTTATTTACTTGGACTCTTCTTTCACTTGACCCTTTCACCGTTGCCCCACCCCCCATCGCAAAAACACACCATCAAACCCTAATAATATTCCTCCCCAGTGTCCCCACCTTCCTTCCTCCAGAATGGACGACTCTCTTACTGTCGATTATGATCGGTACTATGATAGATCAAGCTCCTTGGACGACTCAGAACAACAGCAAGAGCAGCAGCAGTCTCAGCGGCCTTCTTCGTCCCACGCCTCACCTGTGCCTTCGCCGTTACTTGGGCTCGGTAAAAATCTCGGCTTCCACAAACCAATCCATTCACACCGCCGTAGTAAGTCACACGGGTCTGAGGACGATATGGCTGCCGAAGCTTCGGGCTCGGGTGGCACAAGTCCAGGCTGGCAGGAGCGCATACTTTCAAAAGCATTACAGCAAATGCTACCAAGCGACTATTCGCTAGAGGATTATCAGGAGCCTCGGGACAAGCGGAGAGAGAGGGATAGACCCCAATTTAGTTTAGCGTTGATGAGTGGTAATTTTAGGAAATTTAACGCAAGGTGATAATCAACCCTTTCCTTAATCTATTAACGGATTTATAGCAAATTCTGACGTTCGGAGTGTCATTGTGCAGGATTGGTGTTGTGTTTGTCTTCCAACATCGCTTGTTTCGTCTCCTGCAGTGGCAGAAGCCTACGCACACGATGTCGGCACTGGCCGTGTACTATTTTGTTTGCCTGGATCCATACCTTCTAGCAGTTCTTCCAGTAGCCGTAGTTCTACTGTTTATCATGGTCCCCAGTTTTATAACGAGACATCCGCCGCCGCCGAGTATGCCGATGGAAAAATATACGGCGCACGGCCCGGCGATTGCGCCACCCCCCGAAGTCAAAGCAGTCAGTGAGATGAGCAAGGTAATACTAGCTTCATAGAGTTGCCAATCACCGAAGGATAGGATTAATGGGTATTCTCAATATTTAGGATTTTTTCCGTAATCTTCGCGATTTACAGAATACCATGGACGATTTCTCTGTTGCCCACGACAAGATAATTTCTCTAGTGGGTCCTCCGACTAACTTTTCCGACGAAGTCGTTTCCTCGGCTGTCTTCATCGCGCTATTCTTCTTATCCATTCTCCTATTCATCACAGCAGCTCATCTCCCCTGGCGCATGATCTTCCTGGTAACAGGCTGGATTATATTCTCAATGGGACATCCAACTCTACAGGAGATTCTGATAGACGCACACAATACTCATCTTTTACCACGCGAAGCTTCGGCTTCTGCGACAGCAGGTTCATTCATCCACAAAGACATTATTCTCGATGCTGCTCCTGAATGCCGTGAGGTTGAGATATTCGAATTACAAAAACTTACATCCGGCGGGGAATACGAGTCATGGATATTCTCGCCTACACCATATGAGCCCATGAGCGCCCAGCGGATAGCCCACGAAAGACCCAAAGGGACTAGATTCTTTGGGGATGTCAGGTGCCCCCCTGGCTGGGAGTGGAAAGACAAAAAATGGACGCTCGACCTAGGTAGTACCGTTTGGGTCCGGGAAAGGTACATTGGCGGGGTAGAGATCGAAGAGGAGGGCGAGCGGTGGGTCTACGACAGGGTAGAAGGCGAACAGGGGGTGCGGGGAGAATGGAGACGCCGGAGGTGGGTGAGGCAGGTCAGCCGGAAGTACCAGATGAGGGTTGGCGAAAACTAGAGTGGTGGGATGTGTTGTTTACGGATGCCTCTTATTCTTATTCTTGTTCTATTGTTATGGTAACGGGGCGTTTGGTGGCTATGATATAATGGGTCTCGTTTTCTTTCTTTCCTCTTGTTTTCTTTTAATCGTTTCCTTGGGCTATTTAGCAGGGTTGTGTACAGTGGGCAGGTATCGTATGATATGATACCACGCTTCAAACGTGGGCGTGTTCATGATCCATCACTCGATCTTCGTGCCAGATGTCCAGTTATCTTATCCTGAGACAACTGATACAAAGTATGTTTTGCCCGGATAACAGTGCCGTAGAAGGATCCCAAGCAGCGCGTACACAGCATTCATCCCTCACCGAACGCAGAAGCAAGGTCGAGCCTCCCTTGCGCTGCATCATACACCCAAAACCCTACCAATCACTCCTCTGGCCCTATAATCCTGCCGGAATAGCGTTATTATCTCCAGAGAGTGTGGGCAGCCCACAACCGCGCCATACCCGTGGAACCGCGAAACTAATGTATATCCGTGGGCTCGTGAGGAATAGGCAAGCCGCAAGAGCGTCGGAAGTACCACAAGATTGCACCACAAACCCTCTCCAACCGGCTAAATAACTCTCACACACACGAACCGCTCCCCGGACAGGGCGCTTGGCACACACTCACTCACTCACTCATTCAATGCCGTGTAAGAAGTTGTGGCGTGGGGGGGTGG
>Ga0307507_10004130_pt1 | contig 26412 bp, 18 predicted proteins | sample 7_EM_MG_FD_207223 | JGI IMG/M metagenome (GOLD analysis project Ga0307507, IMG submission 207223) | Populus trichocarpa ectomycorrhiza microbial communities from riparian zone in the Pacific Northwest, United States - 7_EM | ecosystem: Host-associated > Plants > Roots > Unclassified | place...
TTAGTATTATGTTTTGTTATGATTTTCACAGAACATGTCTTCTATAATGGGAATTTTATATTATTATAGTGGTAAAATCATTGATAATAATAATGGTATCATTTATCATGAAGGAAGTACCAAGTTATGTAACTTGAGATTAAACAGTTCATTGATAATGATAATTGGATGGAATTTGGTTAAATTTTATGTTGACATTACTTGGAGGATGTTGGGTGTGGGTCATCTGACTCGTTATGTCGGTGTGCCTATTACTAGTAATATGAGTTTTAATGCAATGGATAGGTTGATCATTGTAAATAGGTTGCAAATACTAGAGCTCTACTTGAGTAGAAAACCTAAAGTAGGAAACTCTTCGAGTTTAGAGTTGATTCGAGTCCCAAGTTACAATAAAAAAAACCACAAAATCATAACATGCAGCAGGTCCATCTAGGATAGTTGGCAAAGCATTGAACCTAACATTGGTTCAAAACATGGTGCATATGGAACCTCAATTGGGTATGGTAATAGCTCCATATTGTTATGATGAATCTGAACCAAGTAATGATGAAGATATTGTCATACAAGAGGTCTCATTGTTTGGTTTATCTGAACCAAGTGATAATGAGAAAGGTTAGCCAATAAACCAAACAATGAGACCCCTTGTTTCAAAATTTGAATATGCTAGTGAGTCTGCTCATATAATGAGTTTTGATTGAGCTTTGAGTCTTAGGAATTTAGGCTTAAGTACCAAGATGGAGGTTGGATAAATGTTTTGAAATAAGGCTGATTTAGCCAATACAGTTATGTGGTGGCATGTAAAAAATTCACTTCAATACAAAGTGTAATGTTTAGTGCAACTACAACGTAAGCATGAACCATCATGTCAATGGTATTTACATGGGGTATATCACAATAATTATGATTCATTTGAGATTTTAAAATTAAAAGAGCCCCACACATGTAATAATTCAATGGTTATGCAAGCCCACCATTGGATTGACTCTGATTTTATTGCTAATATGATGTTAACCATTGTCAAAGCTAAAATAAGTATTAAAATTGTAACCATTCAAGCAACTATCTATAAAGATATTTTGTATGATATACTGTATAAAAAATCTTGGTTGGCTAAACAAAAAATATTAGAAAGGTTGTTTAGATCATATGAAGAGTTTTTTCAAATATTGCCTAGGCTACTATTAGCTTTGAAAGAATCAAATTTTGGTATAATTATTGAGTGGAATCATAAGATGGTTGATGGTGATACAATAGTATTTGGGAGAGTATTCTAGGCATTTGGACCTTCAATTCAAGGGTTTCAATATTGTCATCCACTAATAAGTATTGATGGCACTCACTTATATGGAAAGTACAAGGCAAAAATCTTGATTGTAGATGCTTATGACTTAAATAAGTGGTGTTTTCTGTTGTCTTATGCTTTGGTTGAAGAAGAAATGAACAATAACTTGGCATGGTTTTTAGATTTGATTCGCCGACATGTCATGGGTAGATGTATTGGTTTATGTTTAATTTCATATAGACATGCGTCAATTAAGAATATTATGTCACAGATATGAACTAAGCCAGATAGGTACTATCATTATTTTTCTCACCACTTTGTAAGTAACTTCAATAAAAAATTTAAAAATATGGCATTGGAAAAACTATTAGATAAGATGTGTCAAGAGAGTTCGAGATGAGAATTTGATATCATGTATATGATTTGATTGACAGGAATGATCAAATTAAAGAATAGCATGAGATTGAATTGAAATAGAGATGGGCATTATCATATGATGGTGGTTATCGTTATGGAATTATGACCACTAATTTTTTAGATATTTTTAATAATGTCTTGAAAAGTGTTCATGGTTTGTTTGTAATGGTTGTAAGGCAAATTAACTTTTTTAGGACTAATCAATATTTTGTTGATTGAAAATCTATAGTTGATGATTGTATTAGTCATGGTTTATTGTGGCCTCCGCAAGTGCTTCCTAGACTTATTGTTGATGCATCAAAATCAAGATCCCATGATTTGAGTATATTTAATATCCTAGATGGAGTTTTTCATGTTGAAACCCCCCAGTAATTGGTGGTAAAAGAGAGGTTCAACAACGGTTTGATTTAATCAAAGAACGTATACATGTGATAAATGATAGTTATATCATCGATCATGTTCACACCTTATTGCATGTTGTACATTGTGGTATTTTGACTTTGAAAATTTTGTTAACCCTTTATTTTCTAACATCATTTATAGAAATTCATATGGTTTTTATTTTGAACCTTACTTGATATTCCATCATGACTTGATTATACTAGGCCACGAGTTGAAGGATGTCTAACTAGATGGAGAGTTGAAAAGGGTCAATGTAAATCCACTCGTCTGCGTAATGAGATGGATGCTAAAGAGGGGCATACATAAAAAAATGTGGGTTATGCAGTGTACCTGGTCATACTAGAAAAACATGTCAAAGTGGACAACTTATGTGAAGACTTTTGTTTTAAATTGAGACTTTTATTTCATATCTTTATGTTATGTTTTTATTTTTATCCTTTTATTCTATATTCTTTAACATTTTTTTCATAGGTACACGTCATAGTACGAACTAGGGGAGGTGGATCTATGACAGGATATTGTGGCATGTGAAAGGACGAGTCCTTATTATTTTCGGGTGCTGATGATTTATTGGTATTGCGATTGTAGTACAAGCATCAGTCCTAGGATATTTGGGATTGATGAGTAAGTTAATTTTTAATATATAACATGGTCACATGATAAATTATAAATGTAATTGAATACTTATTTTCATATTTTTATGAAAATCTTAGGGTGTTGCGCTTAAACCTTGTCATCATGCCCCGATGGACCTAGATGATTGTGTTCGTCCTTATGCCATCGAGGCTGGATTTTTCAAGATCAATCATCTATGAGGCATAAATATTGATCACGACTTGATTGCAGCATTAGTTGAGCTATGGAGGCAAGAGACCTATAAATTCCATTTTCAAGTTGGAGAGATGAAACTGACATTATAAGATGTTGTCATTCTAGTCAACCTTCTTGTAGATGGAATTCATGGAATTCCTATTATAGGCCCCACATCTTTCAATAAAGATAATTTATATCTTCGTCTATTGGGACGGGTGCCTTTCTCTAAGGGATATAAAAGGAAATATATTAGGTTAACATTGTTGAAGGAGAGTTTTGAGACCCCATTAGAGGGTGTTATAAAGATTGTATTATATTATTATGCTAGAGCATATATAATGCATATGTTTCGAGCCATGATCTTTAGTAGTTTGACAAGGAATGTAGTTCCATGTTACTTTCTGCCACTACTCGATAACTTTGTTGTCATTCATAATTACAGTTAGGGCTCAACAATGCTTGCATATCTATATCACCAGCTTTCCCACGGATACATATTAGACAGGAAACAAATCAACGAATGTTTATTGTTTCTATAGGTATAATTTGATATTATATTCTATTAAATGTAGTTAATTTAAATATTTACTAATTATTTTTATTGTAAATATGAAGTTATGGTCGTGGGAGCATCTTCACATATATTATCTTGATGTTTGGAGAAATCAGATGCTCGACATGATTACGGGAAGACTACTCTCAATTGGAGCTCGATAATAATAATTATGAATGAATTATTAAATTTTATTTTTCTATAATTTTTTTTCTAAATCAACTATCTTGAACATGTTAGTTGGGTTGGGGAGAGGATTAGGCATTTTACACAAAATCTCATCCATGTTCACGAGTTCTATCGGGATGAGTTGGATTCACATGAACCTCACCAGGTATGCGTGAACTTAATTATTTATTTTCTTATTTAACTTTATGTGTTAGTGTGAATGTTTTTAATATATATGTTTTATGGTTTCATACATGATATGCACATCGTACACTGATGATTTGATTGGAAGAGCATCTCCATTATCCATGAAAGGAAGTGATTTATATCTATCAGTGGTCCCGACGCACTGTTTTACCATAGTTGAGGTGCATTGTCCTAATTGAGTAATGTGTCAGTTTGGATTGCATCAACACATATTTGATGATATTAACACACTTGATGACCTGCTTGTTGTTAATCATCGAGGTAAAGAAGAAGATGATTAGTCGATCGTTCATGCATAATATATCAATTTTTGGCATGCTAGGAGAGATCACATATTTACAGAGATGTATCCGCCTATTGAGTTAGATCTCTACATGTCTCAGTACATGAACATAATAAGGTGATTCATAATGCCACCATAGGAGTGTGTTACGAGACATCCACGTGACACTCCACGTCAACCAACATGTAATCCAGATAATTATGAGTCTCGTGCATCGAGATATAATATATTGGTATGTATGGAATAGTTTTTTAAAAATGTAATAAAGTTCTTATTTATATCTTAAAAATGATAATATAATCATTTCTAATATATTAGATGAATTTTTGAATACGTGAGGGTTAGAAAGCTATGACCGCAGTTTGTGATGCTACTGACAATGTTGTGCGTGATGCTTTCAATACTTGGTTCTCATCGTGTTGTTCTTCACTTGATGAGGTTAGGGAGGCTCAACGTTTGGACAATGCACTAGAGGAGGATGACCATGTTTATCATGCACGACGATGACATGCTCGTGGATCTGATGGTGCAGGCTCATCGACAAGTTAATTTGTTAGATGATTAACTAAGTAATTTAATTAATTTATAATTGAATTGATATTCTTTATTGTGATGAATTATTTTGGTGTTGAGATTTTAATTTTTTTCATTATAAGTTTACATGCTATAGAAATTAGGTGATTCTAGTGGTTGTTGGTTGTTGTCTATTATTGTTGTTTTTGTGATTATGTGAAATGTTGGCTTAAACTATTGTTGTTATTTTTGTTACTAGGTGTAACTATGTTTTTGCTAAATAGACAATTGAGATGGTTGAGACGGAGAGCGTCTAGTATTTTAATAAATCATGTATTTTTTATATGTGCTACTAGTGATTATACATATAGGACATGCACCACCACTATTTGTGTGTTATAGTGAGAATTATATTCCCAGCTAGGAAATAAATTTTTTTTCACTGTATTAATGTGAGAAAATACTAAAAAAAGAAAAGAAAAGTTGAGGGAGGTAGAGAAGAAGATGCCTTCTTGTGTTTAGCCTATCATTTCAAGACTTCTGCCGTCTCTTAACAGACAACGGCATGGTCAAATGAAGAGATAGTCTTGTAGAATATTTCAAGTATTATTCTCCCTAGAGAGGTACTTGAAAACCGCTAAAACGGTGTAAAAATGAATTTAAGTCGATGAGTACAGTTTGGTTGTAATGAATTTGTGGTTTTTTAATCATTAATTGTTTAGATGCCATCCATCAATGCAATCCCAGACTTGTGGGTTGCAATTATAACTATATATCAACCTAAACTATTAAATCTGAAGCATGTGTTCAAAACTTAAATGTACGAGGTAATAGGTTGTGGTCTGATTATTTAACTTCAAATCCTTCTCACTTTAAGATACATGATTTTCTTCTTTCTTAAAAATAATAAAGAAAAGAAGAAAAATCTTGGGGTGTTGGACTTTCTTGAATTATCATCCATCCATGTCAAGATTTGATTAAGACATATCCAGACTCTTGGATATTCTTAGGATTTGAATCAAACATGTTTCGATTTCTTAGAGAGGAAATGGCATAGGATAATTGGAAGAGCAATAACTTGGTGTGATTCGAAACTTATCTCTTATATTTCGTGTTCTTAATAACTAAGTTCATATTCTTGGTTAGGTCAAAAAGGAAAACAATGTCTAGATGGAACCTTTTCCTACCAAGCTATATGCCATGCCATGTTCACAAGCTTTCTTCTGACCCGCTTTTGCTTCATCGTCATATATAATGATGGTGCCTAAGGTTTTTCTTTTCTACTTCTCTCTCTAGCAATGATGGTATTGATTGACATTAGAACCCTTTTCTCTTTTGCTCCATCAGAACAAATGGAGAGCTTCTATGGTTAGAAGATTCCACCACTGAAGATTAGCCTAACCATATAAATTTAAACTAGCTGACATTACAAGCATCAGACCAGCTAAGTTTTGCTGGCATGGATATGATATTGGTAGCTAGTGTCTTTATCTTAAAAGCCTCAAAATATCAATTATGGTCCTTGGAGACCATGAAAAAGCCCCTTTGGCTTCTTTCTTTCTATTAAAAAAGCTCCTTTTAAAATATTCTTTTGCAAAAAATATTGCTCTTTGATTCAATGGGGTAAAAAGTGTTCATGTCGAACATAGTTATTGAATGTTTCTTTAGCTCATGACAATTGGTTTCGTTTTTTGAATTTTGCATCATTTTATAATATTAATCATTAATTACACGTGCGTCCCATTAAATAGCACAAGAGCAACCCCGCTTAACATGACAGTCATAGTGCTTTTTGAAGGTGATATATGTTGCAGATGCAATTGATATCTTGACATTCACATGGTCATGCTGTGGATTGAGAATTTGAATCAGCTAGTCACTGAATAAGGAATTTTATGTTAGGTGACGGATTGAGCATAACGAAATTGAAAGATTCATTAAACATAAAGGGCTGTTTTAAATTTTAAGGTGCAACGTCTCCCTAATTGGCTCCCTTCCCGAATTTTCAGTCCATTAGGTATAAAGTTCATAGCATCAACAATCGAACAATTAAAAGTTAATCGCTCAAGGAATTATCTTAAATCACCAGAAGTTTATATATGCGATTATGCATGCAACTCTCTTCAGGAATTAATATACTATTTTATAGCCTGCACACAGATAGAATAAAAAAAATTTGAATGTGAAAAAAAATATTCAGTTCACTAAGAATTATTTGATATTGTTATTAAACATGATCTAGTAGGTCAACTTTGAAACCGCCCAACCTGATTCTTGTCTATCTTGAGTTTAAAATTGCTTCACATGATAGTTTTCTTGACATGACCTCATCGACTTAGCAGGTCAAAAAATAACATGAATTATTGGTAAAAAGTATAGTTTGATTTTAAAAAATTTCAAGATGACATCTTTTTTTAATATTAAAACAGCGACAAGTTGGATTGACTAGGGCTTCGTGGCTTAATTCGTCAAACCCATGACCTAGATCATGGACTCCATTGGATTTAACAACATTGCTTTTAAAAACTTTTTTTAACTTATTGATATTATAATAAAAGTAGACACTCATGAAATTCAGCATCAATCAAATATAATGATGTTTGTTTGAGATTGCAATAAATTCATAGAAAGTAGACTAAAATAAATTATGATGACCAACTCAAAATCACCCAAATGTTAAATAATAAAATTGGAAAAACAAAGTCATAAAGTATTCAATCGAAAGAAAGAAAAAAGGAAGATGGTGTAAATGTTAAAGTATTTGACTTTGATTAGTGAAGAACTATTTGTGTTGTTAAAGATGAATTTATTTAGATTGATAGTGTATCCAAATTAGATAAAGAATTAGTCAAGTTTATTTTGTAGGATATAGCATGGTTATTTTTGTAATTATATAGTTTATTTGGATAAATTATTTAGGAAGTTTAGATAGGTTTTATCAAAAGAAGATAAATACAAGTTATCCAAAGATAACAGTCAGAAAAGTGTTTTTATGCAACACGAATAAAAGTCTGTTAAGAACGTAAAAGACTAGGAAGCTTGGAGATAATGTTTATAAACGGTTCTTATTCTTGTCACACATATGTATATAGAGATGGACAATTTGAAGCATAAATAAAGAGAGAGCAGCACTTGCAGCGAAGCAAAAGTGCCCAACCAGCTAAGGAGTTAGATGGAGTTATGCACCATATACTCTTCACACACGAGTGAAGTGCGAAGAAAATGCTCAATGAGAATTGTTCACTAAAGAGTTGGAGAGTCTGCCGACTCTTAGGGGGAGTTCATGTGTTAGTTGTTAGCAATTGGATGTTCCAGTTAGGAATATGATGTTCTAGTTAGGATGAAAATAGTTTAAAGATTATCATGTGTTTTGGCAAGCTACTACAATAGAAGACAAAACATAGTGTTTATCTTGACAAGTAAAGTAGTATAGTTACAAAAGATTTGTAGTAAAAAAATCATTCTCTTGTAATCTTCTAAACTAATGAAAGTTGTTTATCCTAAGTTTGGCTGCCCCGGAAGGTTTTTTATCTGTTGAAAAGTTCTTCAAAAGGTTTTCCCTTCGTAACCAACTAACTTGTTCATTTAAGTTTTTCATACTTATATTTATTTGGTTACTGATTAGTGGTTGCAAAGTATTAGCAAAGTGCTTCTTAACATATAGAGTGAAAAAAAAGACTATCAAGTGGTATTAGAGCAAGGTCACTCAATTTAGAGTGAGAACTATTTTCCTTGTTGAACATGTTAACACTAACTTCACCACCGCAACTTAATGGTGAGAACTATGTCTACTAGAAGGTGAGGATGAAAGATTTTTTCAAATCACTAGATGAGAAAGTCTGGCACTCAGTTGAGTATGGATGGACCAAGCCTAAAACACTTTTTAGCAACTGGACCATAGATAAATCCATTGATGGTAATTGGAATAATAAAGGCCGAATGCTATATTCATGAAAGTGTCTCTAAGTGAATTCAAAAGAATCTTCATGTGTGAGATAGCCAAAAAAGCATGGGATATTCTTTAAGTTACTTACGAGGGAAACAAGATAGTGAATAATTCCAAATGTTAACCTCAAGATTTGAGGAGATAAAAATGTTGGAAGATGAATCTTTTAATGAGTTCTATGCAAAATTTAACAATATTTTAAATTCCAAGTTCAATCTATATGAAAAAAAATAGAGGACTTGAGAATTGTAAGGAAGATTCTAAGATCCTTTCCTGAAAGATTTCAGCCAAAGGTAATATCCATAAAAAAAAAAAAAAAGCAAGGATCTAGACAATATATGTCGTGTTGAAGAATTGGTTGGTTCCTTACAAACTAATAAATCTACATTGTCTTATCAAAAGAAAGGGAAGTCCATTGCACTTAAATATGTTAAGAAAGAACGTGTGTATTCTTTTGATAATGATATTAATAGTGAAGATATTTCTCTTGTAGATAGAAAATTCAGAAAATTCATGTTTAAGAAAAAGAACAATATTAAAGATAATAGGGGCAAAGACTTTGCAAAAAGAAATGAGTCAAAAAATGATATCTAAATCTCTCACTAAGCTCAAAGCACTTAATAAAGAACTGATAGTGTGCAAATAGTCAAAGGAACAGTCACAACATAAAAACTTGATTAACTATTAAAAGCTGAAATGGTCAGCACTGATCATATAGGTCTATGATACATGAGGCATTGAAATTTAATCAACAATACATCAATAACCTTCTCTTCCATAGGAATTACCTTTATAAAAGGTAAACTAGAAGAGTATGTTATGCCTAGAAACGAGTCAAACAAAGTCCAAACAGGTAAGTTGAAAGGTAAGTTTATTCATATTTATCAACAATATGGAATTTTAAGACATGCAAAAATAAATTGTTTCAATCTAGGAAATGGAGTTTCTAATAAGAATCAAGATCTAGATTATAAATTGACTTAGTATTAAATCAATTGTGTATTATAGAAAGGAAACTTGGTAAGTTAGTAGGTTATGAAAAATCAAGAGTTTGATAACAATGAATAACAATTTGTGGTACTTAGATAGTGGTTGTTCTAGACATATGTCAGGAGATAAAGGTTAGTTTAAAAATTTGAATCCTTAGTAAAGAATTTGTCATCAATGTCATGGCCATACCAACTTTAGAGACTTGTCAAAGATCTCTCAAAGAAAAACAGTACATGGTCTACCAAATTTGCGTCCAATCAAGAAAATGGTGTGTGGAGCATGTTAGGAAGGAAAACAAACTAAGACTCAAAATATGAAAACCACTGACATTCTAAACTCAAGACTCCTTGAATGGTTAAATATAAACCTAATGGGTCCAACTTAAATTGAGAGTCTGGGTGGAAAGAAGTATATCATGGTCATTGTGGATGACTATTCAAAATATACTTGGGCTATTCTATTAAGAAAAAAATCCAAATACTTTAATCTTTTGGATCTCTTGGGTTTCAGGTTAGGCTCCCTACCGGTCAGATACTTAGGGGGTCCCTTTTATTACTACTCGATTGAAACATAATGACTGCATGGATTTGGTTGAGCAGATTCTCTCTAAGATCAAGTTGTGGACCTCTTACATATGCTGCTCATTTGTAACTAATTAAATTCATTCTCTTTTTCATCCAGGTATATTGGTCTACTATGTTTATCCGTCCTTGTTCTATTATCAGAAAGACTAAGGGCTTGTTAGCTGCCTTCCTTTGGAAGGGTTCATCTATTTCCCCTTCAAAGACAAAGGTGGCTTAGGCTTCGATTTGTTATCCTTTGCATGATAACAATCTTTAAGATCAAGTTGTGGACCTCTTACATATGCTGGTCATTTGTAACTGATCAAATTCGTTCTCTTTTTCATCCAGGTATATTAGTCTAATATGTTTATCCATCCTTGTTCTATTATCAGAAAGACTAAGGGCTTGTTAACTGTCTTTCTTTGGAAGGGTTCATCTATTTCCCCTTCAAAGGCAAAGGTGGCTTAGGCTTTGATTTGTTATCCTCTGCAGGAGGGTGGGGGGATTAAAAGGGTCGAGACTTGGAATAGAGCAGCTATCCTCAAGCATGTTTGGAGGCTACTTTTATACAGATCCTTAGTTTGGTTAACTTGAGTGCATTCTGTACTACTCAGAAGTAGATCATTTTGGCATGTCAGGCTACTTTAGTATCTTATTGGTCGTGGCCGAAGATTCTTCAGATTCAAGATTGATGTAAGGGTATGTTTGTCTCTTTCATTAGTGATAGCTCTATGACTTCTCTATGGCTAGATTATTGGTTGCTAGATGGACATCATTTATGTGACCTTTTGCCTTTCAGGACTCTATCATCTACTAGATTGTCTTAGGATGCAAAGGTTACAGACATTATTGAGGATGGTGGTTGGGACTTTCTTTCAAATAGTCAAGACCTCTAGTAGATATAAAATTGCATTAGATTCCACACCCGGGTTAGCTCTCCGGATCACTATGTTTGGACATGTCATTTTATAAGGAGGTTCTCTAATTATTCAGCTTGGTAGGCATTTCGAGATACCAAGCCTAAGAATACCATGCACCATCTTCTTTGGTTTCCAGGACATATCCCACAATACTCATTCATCTTATGGCTTGCCTCTTTGGGTCATCTTCACATTATGAACAGACTATAGACTTTCCAGATCGTCACATCTATGATATGTATCTTATGTGGTTCACATGTGGAGACCCATGATCATTTATTTTTTGAGTGCTCCTTCTCGGGTTCAATATGGAGAGAGATCTCATACAGGACTTTATTACCTTGGCCTTCTATGTCATGGCACCCTTTTCTTTAGTAGGCTTCCCTTTTGTTTCGGATGAGGAAGGACTTCATGCATATTCTAGCATGATTGTCACTCTCTGTCATAATTTACCTTATATGGAATTAGAGGAATAATTATGTCTTCAATCAGCGTTATCGATCACAGCATGATATAGTGGAAGAGATATTCAAATTATTGAGATTACAACTTCTACACAGAATCCTGGTACCAAATATCTGTAAAAATAAAATCTACTTAGCAGCTTTGATTTCTTTATTTATTTATGTTGTTTCATTTTGGTTTGATGTTGTTTAGCTTTTTGAGCTTTCTTGTAGTCTATTTGTCTTAATCTTATAAGCTTCATGACTTTTGAATCTGAATAACGGATTCATCGTATTTCTTGGGATATGCCTCTCTTATCCCTGTTCATATTTTTCTTTATACGCATTGTTGTTACTTTTTTTTGGACCCCGCGTGCTGAAGATGGTGTGTACCCCTTTTGAACCAAGTGCAGGAGTGTAGCTCATGTTTGCTGGAAAATTGACAAAAGCGGAGGAGAAAGAAATATTTTTTTGAACCCTGTTTGAGCTGTTTTCTACTCTTTTTATCCTCCCCCTTTGCTGCCAAAAGCGTCAGGTTTCTTAGGCTGATAATGAGTCTTCATATAAATCCCTCAGAATTTGCATTTTAAAAAATTTGATTCTGCTGCAATTGCAATTGTTTGTTCCAACTTAGGCTCTGATTCTGACTTAGTTTCATACGATATCTGACCATCCTAGCTATATTCTGTCACTCATGACATGTTAAAAAATTGACCTACACCTTTGTTGGGTCCTAGGGATCACTGTTCTTAGATCAGACTCACAGTCAGATTTGGATGTTTGACATCGTCAGATCAAGAAAACCTTTTTGACCAACCAGATTCCTGCCAGATTCTGTTATCTAAAACGATTTTATCTCACTTCGAATCCTTCATCAAAGTTGTAGTCCGGGACACGTAGATGAACTTGGGCTTTTGAATTTCTTGATTTCGATATCATAAGCTCAAAATATTCCTATTTGAAATCTAGCGTGAAAGCATAGAATCCTGTCGCGAGAAGGTTTCCAGCCGAGTTTGGTTGCAATTATGTTCTTCAAAACGAATTTATCTCATTTTTTATCCTTTATGAAAGTTGTAGCTCTACAAGGGTAGATGAATTTGGGACTTTTGAATCACTTTATTTCGATATCAAAAGCTCACAATATTCTCGTTTGAATATCTAACATGAAAGTAGAGAATTCTGCCGCGAGAAGGATCCTGACCCGAGTTTTGCACTGAAGACTCTATTTCTGTCACAAATTTAGTTGATTTGTTCTTAGGTCATACTCTCAGTCATATCAGGATGCTCGGCAGTGTCAGTTTCTGAATTAGATCAAGAGACCCTTTTTGACCAACCAGATTACTGTCAGATTCTATTCTCTAAAACGATTTTATCTCACTTCGAATCCTTCATCAAAGTTGTAGTCCTGGACGTGTAGATGAATTTGGGCTTTTGAATCGCTTGATTTCAATATCAGAAGCTCAAGATATTCTCATTTGAATATCTAATGTGAAAGAAGAGAATCTTGCCGCGAGAAGGGTTTAGCCCAAGTTCGCGACCTGATTCGAAGGATTTTTTTTGGACCATGAAAAGTGCTGAAATGAGGGATTTAATTGAAGAAGGATATTGGAAGCTGGAGAGGGGATCTGGATCATCATAAATGATGGGATTTCTACCACACCGAATAAGGAAAATAAGACTTTACAGGAGACACCCTTACCCATCTGATTTCTTTCCTTTTTCTTTGTAAATTTCCTACTAGTTTCCATGTTTCTCTTGCTGGATTGGAGAGCTGCAGACCACTTTTTTATTGCTTCATTTCAAAGGAAACAACTGGTGCCTCATGGTCCCAGCTATGGAAGGAAAGAAAGGAGTTGTACCACCCTTTGGATCATTGAAACTAATTGCTGAAATTAGAATAGGAATTAGAATATTTCAGTTTCCTTTTTGTGTTTTTTTACTGCAAATCAGCAGGGATTTGCATCCTAGAATTAATGTATTGAATCTTTCCTAAATAGAGATATATTAGACTATGTATAAGCCCCCTCTGATGACCCAGAGGGAGGAGAGAAAACAGAAAAAGAATGATGAAAAAAAAAGAAGGGAAGCAGGACAGAAAAGACGAAGAAAGGAGCAGGAAAGGGAGAGAGCAGAAAAATGAAAAAAGAAAAAGATAGTGAGAAGAGAGGATAGTGCAGATAACAAGGGAACAGAGGGGTTCTTTCTTTGATCCTTTCATCACTGTGAAAAAAAAAAGAGAGGAAGAGAGGAAGAAGAAACGAGAGAGAGGCAGGGCAGAGAAAACCATAAGAACGACACAGTCGAAAGCAAGGAAAACACAGAGGCAAGCACGACAGCTCCACCAGCACAACACGCCTTCATCGCCATTATCTTTGTCATCTCCAGATAAAGCATCAACAGAAGTAGAGAAAACGAACAGAGACCAAAACCAGCGTGGCCATCGCTTTCGCTGTCCCCAGAAGCAACGACCACTGGCTGAGCGCAGAAGCTTCAGCACCTGTCGTCTTCGTCCGTCTCAGCGCTAGCTTTCAAGAAAAGAAAAGCTAAATAGAGAAGAAGAGAAAAAAAAAGAAGAAAACATGGAGAAGAAAGGAGAAAGAGGTAAGCAACACAAAAGAACTCCAGACGAACGCAGACAACGAAGGACTGTATCGCCAGCAGACCAGGTAAATTGTCTTTTATTCCCATCCTTTGCATGCATTCTTAGTTGCATTTGTTACTGTTCAAGTGAAATTTAATTCACTTGAACAGTACCAAGGCAAGGCATGTGTATTTATTTTTTTATTTTTTTGTGTTTTTATATTGTAAAAATAGAAATCTCATATTTAGAATACCCGGTTTTCGACGCAAATGCGGCAAATATACATATATATGAAAAAAAAAATGTTTTCATGCATACAGCCAATATCCTAACATACTTTGAATTTCCTCTTTTAAAAAAAAACAATTATTGGAAGTTTCGAAATGTGTTTTCGCATGGATTTCTTAAACACAACAAAAATTATTTTCTTGCATTTCTGGATTTTACAACATGTTTGTAAAACTCCAAAGGGTATTGGCCAATATTCCAAAAAAATAAAAAAAACTTATTTTGGGGGGAATTCCTCTATTATTCACCGTTAATGTTTGGATAAAGAAATCCCAAAGGGATGAATATCCAAAATATTATTGGGAATAACTTGTTATTATTCACTGTTAATATTTGGATAAAGAAACCCTAAGTGGTAAATATCCAAAATAATTTTCTAGGAATAATAAGTCGTCACACATCCTTGAAAGAAGCCTTGACTATAATCGAGGACATTTCAATTTTTTACTCGGTTTACGAGCCGTGAGAGTATGAAACACTAAGGCAAAAATAGGTTTTTAAAACGCCCTGAATTTCCTTAGATTTCTAAATTTTTGTCCCTCCTCCTTGCAATTTACGAGTCGCAAACTCTTGAAATACTAAGGGGAAAATGAGCTTTTAAAGCACATGGAATCTCCTTGGATTTCTATCTCAATAAATTTAGTTTGAATCAAACCTAGGAAAACTGGTGGGATTAGAAAACACCAACACCATAGCAATTATAAGACAAACCAAATACCAAGCAGCTTACCTTATGTAGGGCGTACTAGGGGTGCTAATATCTTCCCTTTACGCAACCAGTCCCTTGCCTTAGAATCTCTAAAAGACCAGTTAGGGTTCCTAGTGACCAAAATACTAGGTGGCGACTCCTTTATCCATAAATAGAAAAAACCCGAAATTAATCGAGGGTCGCCGCGCTCCGCCGCGAGGGTGCAACACACATCTTAACGTACTAAAAAAAAAGAGTCTACATTTTGGTGGTTTGATAACTAGGATAGCTATCATGGTCAAAGTACCTTTACATGATAGTGAGTCAATAGTTAAGATGTATGGAAAGATCTCAACTGTAACTTTTGTCAAATCTAAAGTTGTGGTCAATAAAAAGTGATCATATCATAAAAAGTCTACCTCCTTTCAGCTCAAAACTCCTCAAATCAACCCCCTGCTCCTTGTTATTATAGAACAATTATAAGTATTATCAAACAAGTTTGATAGTTTTAGTGGTAAGTGGGAACAGGGGATTGATGCAGTTGATATATTGCTAATAGATATGCAACAAGATATTATGCAAGTTAATGACAAACTTGTTCAACTATGTTTGGATGTCGAACAAGTGCATCAATTTTTTGTTGATGAAGATGAGAAATAGGATTGGTGCCAAACCAAGAGGGAGACAATGTTGTATATACAAGGGAGAGATATAAAGCAAACATGCAACCAAGCCTAATTTTACTATTTCTGGAGTTTTACTGATTTTATAATCATTAATGATGCATAGGATATTTTACTGATTTTATAATCACTAATGTTCTGTAATAATTATGATATTTTGTTAGCATAGGAATCTCTATGATGAATACTTGATGCACTTTGAACTTGATGCATGTAGTTGCATTACAATATCTAAAGCATAATAATCTTTTTAACAAATTATGAACTATTAGGATGCAACATGTGAAGTTCTTTGAAAAGGTTATGAACTAATTGCATGAAACATGTTAAGAACTACTAGAATGTTGTTGCATATATATTATTAATTGTTCTCATGTTAAATAACATTATTTCAATAGTGCTTGCAAGAATACTTTAATGAAGATTATGTTTATAATCAAACTATCTAAACTACTTGCATGCTAATTCATCCTTATTATGTTTTGTCACAAATCAACCAAAGGGGAAGATTATAAATCTCAAAATATTTGGCTTTGATTAGTGAAGGAATATTTGCATTATTAAAGATTAATTTGTTTAGATTAGTAGTTTATCCAAATTATATAAAGAATTAACAAGTTTATCTTATAAGATTTAACGTGATTAATTTATGTAATTATGTAGTTTGCTTTGATAAATTATTTAGGAAGTTCATATTGGTTTTATCAAAAGAAGATAAATACAAGTTATCAAAAGATAACTGTTAGAGCAGTGTTTTTGTGAAACACGAATAGCAGTCTATTAAGAGCGTAACAAACTAAAAAGCTTGAAGATAATGTTTATTAAATTTTCTTATCATTATCACATGGATATATATATATATATAAGGAAGGACAATCCAAAGCATAAATAGAGCGAGAGAAACACAGAGTAGAGCAGCAGTTGCAGCGAAGTAAGAGTGTCAAACCAACTAAAAAATTATATAGAGTTTCGCAGCATATACTCTTAACACACAAGTGGAGTGTGAAGAAAATAATCAAGGAGAATTGTTCATAGAAGAGTTGGAGAGCCTGCAGACTCCTAGGGAGAATTCCTGTGTAAATTGTTAGCAGCTGGATGTGCTATTTAAGATGATAACAGTTTGAAGATCGTCAAGTGTTCTAGCAAGCTATTGCGGTAGTAGATAAAATGCAGTGTTTGTCTTGACAAGTAAGTTAGTATAGTCACAAAGGATTTGTAATAAAAAAAATACTCCTCTTGTAATATTCTAAACTAGTGAAAGTTGTTTATCCTTGTTTTGGTTGTCTCGGATGGTTTTTAATCTTTTCAAAAGTTATTTAAAAGGTTTTCCCTTCGTAACCAAATAACTTATCCATTTAAGTTTTTCATATTTATATTTATTTGGTTACTGATTTGTGGTTTCAAAGTGTTAGCAAAGTCCTTCTTAACATACAGGGAATAGAAACGGGATTATCAGATGGAATTTAAAAAAAAGGAAAAAAATGGCCCCGACTTAACGGTTCAGCCTTGAAATCTGACTCTTTGCCTAGTTTGGATTTAAAATTAACCAGTATGAGAGTTTTTCCAATGTGATATAATAACAAAAATAAATGTTTATAAAATTGAAATCTCTTAACTTGACCCCTTGCCTAGCTCCGGTTTTAAATTAACTCGCATGAGATTTACCTCGAAGTAATCCAATTGACTTATCAAGCCTAAAGACAACCCAGATGACTGATAAACAACGTGGTTTGTCTTTCAAAAAAAAATTAATATGAATCTTTTATTTTAATATTGAGACGACGACATATTAGATTGGTTTAGATTTCGTAGCTTAACCCGTCAAACTCGTGATTTGGATCATGGACTCTACTAGGTTTACTTAATGATATGATAACAAAAATAAGATTAATTAAATATTAAAAAAATATTAAAAGATAAAATTAAAAAAAAATCTAGAAAGAAAAAATTAAAAATTTGAATTAAAAAAATATAAAGGGAAAAAATATATATGGACAATAAAGGAGTTTTACCCTAGTTTTTCTAATAAAAGAGATAATATGTACGGAATGAAACTAAGGCCACAGAAAGTAAGATGCATAATATTTCAATTAACATGTCTTGATCATTTGTCTAAGAATCTACTCAATCATAATTTCAAATTGAGTATTAAAGCAACGATTTTGTCTCAAACTTTATAAAATCTCATAGCCATCATGCCACGTAGATTCTAGTGCATGGTCATCAATCAAATCCAACCCCTCCCCCGACGTCAAAAACCAGGCTTCCAAGAGGGCTCTGGCCTCTTGTCCTTTTCAACTGTTAATTTCTTCATGAATAACCTTAGTGGCATGCATTATTTTGTTTTTGGGTTCACGCTCATGAAAATTTTGATTTTTTTTTTTTTTTTTTTGTCTAGGAACCCTTCAGTGGCTCATCTACATGATTGATTCTTAATTTTATTTATATATTTCTTGTGAGATAAGTGGTTCCAGTACTTTCCCTTGTAACCTGTCGTTTTTAAGGTTATACACTGCACATTTCTTCATCGACGCATCATTTCAATTCACATAGAAAGACGAAATACAAAGAGAAGTGCAGCAAGCAATGGTGGGACTTTCTTTAACATGAGCGTAGACAGATTGCCTTGTTAGGTGGGAGAGATAAGCTTAGACTTTTTAAATAAAGTATAGAGCAGAATGCAAAGAGAAGAGCAACGTTAAAAAAAGGGGCCATACACAGAGATGGGCAACAAAAAACGGGGTCCCAGATGCCATTGCTGCATCATGCTCATTACAGTATCAAAGCACTTCAAAGCTTCTGAACCAGTTTCAGTTTGTTCTAATCTGTTTACTTTCAGGATTTATGTTTTCTCCAAAGTGTCACACAAAAGACCAGTTCATGAACATGAAGCAAATGCAGTGAGCGCTTTCTTCTTCGTTCAATACCTTCCATGCCACTGCTCTCTCATAGGAGACTGGCCTTCCCATACTTGACAGGCAGATACCACCTGGAAGGCACATAAAACCCTGCTGACAGCAATTTGCAACAAGTTAACAACAATACTTGATAAAATGGAGGAAAACAGTTACTTTTCTTTTAGTGGATCAACCTGGCATGAAAACAAGTATTAGCTATCAAAGGAACCAACTTTGATAGCACATCTCTAAATAAAAAAAAAAAGGACCTTCACAGGCAGCCAGTAAGGGAATTTAGTTTTAGTTCAACATTTTTAGTTTGTATAAAGCTAAAGCACGCCCATCAAAAGGTGGGGTTACATTCAATGGATCCAAGTGAGAATGTTCATGCTAAATCAGCCAAAACTTAAATGTGTATTACATGGAATTATGATCCGTATGTTTAGCCCTAAAAAGACAATTCAGTTTCTCACTTGCTTTAAAGGTTGCGTGTTAATTTTCAAGGGAAAACATTATTCCTTAATATCAGGAAACCTATTTCGATTGCATAAGCTCATAAAGCTTGAGAAAAATGTGTTCTATTGTTTTCCAGATGTTTACTTAACATTTGGTCACTAAATACTCATCGCCAAGGTTCTTGGCATACTCTTACTGGCGCCATTGACCTTGCAAAACAAATTGAGAACATATAGAGATTTGAAGCTCAGGAAATGCTAGGGACCTGAGATGGAGGCATTTATATCCTAGTTAGAACATAAATTTCCTTTCGTGTTTCCCTACATCCCCCCAGTTCCTGTTTAGACGATCCTTTATTCTTCTGCGTTAATTTTTCTTACCAGCTTGCCTTACGTGCATTCTAATAGTTATTGTACCTGCTGCATTATTTGTGGGAACTCTGAGCACAATGTTTTCCTTCCATTATCATCAAATATCTTTTCCAAAGTGATGTCTTGAAGAGCAACCAAAGTTGTCTCAAGCATGTCAAGTCCAGCCTGATTTGAAAATGTGAAAACCGGCAGAGTCTGCAGAGAGCACTAATTAAGTTAACATATTTTAATAATGCAAATCTATGTTCTGCAATGCGGAAAGGGAGAAGAATAAAGTTCCTTGATTAGAAAATAAACAATTATTGATTCATATGGAGACAATAAAGGTCAAATCTGCACTAGAGCACAATACAATAGGCTGATGGGAAGAGAAGATTTTAGAAGCTAGTTCCTAGAAGGGACATGAAGCATCTCGTCATTTTAAGACAAAAGGGGAGGGTTATGTCCAGGACTATGCATATTGTTTCAGTGCCATTCTCTTGTCAAACTATAGTGCATCATACAACAACAATGAAATACATAAATGTCCCCAATGATTAGAGAATATTTTAAAGTAGACTGTGATATAGAGAATAAAATTGTATCTGTATTTTAGAAATACCTTCAAAGAGCAGCACACTAGTGCATCAGAGTGATGCCAGAGTGTTTTAAGAATAGAATCACTTCCTTCATTTTTAAGCAGTTTCACACCTAGATAGATCCTGGAAATAAGATCAGACAGTTTTAGGCTAAATCATTGAAATGAAAAACAAATTAAGTAGATACGAGTGTTTAGGATAAGTAGATATAGATACAAGGATCCAAGACAAAGATCAAAGTGCCACACCTGTAGCTTTCGCATATCCAACGAGCAAGTGTGTGCGCTTCAGGGGTTCCATGTGGTGGCCAAAAACCAGCATGAGAACCAAAATGAGAAGGGGAGAGCGCTAATGCTACCCGCTGAACAGAAGCTATGATACTACGAACATACTGCCGAGCCATGGATGCTACATTCTCTTGAAGGTGCATCTCAAATGCAAATTGGAATGCTATCGTCATTACTGATTTTGTGCACCCACTGCGGCCTGAAAGATCACCTGATGCTCTGTTTCCAGCAGGTCCAACCTCCAGAGCAGATGCAAGGTCAAGTGTGCGGTTTGGACTCGACGCATCCTGCATCACATGAATGGGAAAAAGGTCAGGAAGTAGGAACAGACATCAAGCAGCAGTTTTTAATAGATCAACAAGAACACTAATAACATGACAAAAACAGCAAGACATCATTTCCACTTGTCTTATATGAACACTCACCATCCCAGAATCAAGAGGAATTATGCGGAAACCAGAAGGAATAATTGGAGCATCATCAGAAAAGGACGCATCAATTGGGGCAAAGATGAGTTCTGCGCAAGTGCCAACAGCATTCTCATCCACGCCACTACAAAGCTGAAGAAATAAGGTAACCATGAACATTAGAAATCAACAACGAAAACGAATTTAAGTACATTTTGTTTGGATAAAAACAAACGTGGTAACTTAACTCTTTTGCAAGAGTGGATGCTATAATAAGTGTTGGCAACTTAAAAAAAAAAGATAAAAAAAAAAAGATAAAACTTAATATAAACACAAAGTGAAATATCTGTAGTAATGAAAATTAATCAAGATGAAGTAACATTTACTTGTAACAGGAAAACATCACCCGGCATGAGCATGTCCTCCCGATAGCCCATATTTTCAAGCTTAATGACCTCTATAAACTGCAATGGACAGACAGTATTATTCAGCTATGCCATGGCATTAGAAAACAGCAAAGTGCAAGGATTTTTGTCAGAGGATGGAACCAAAAATGAGAAAATATTGAAACCCAAATGATCAAACAGTGGAGTACTTGCCTCTTCATTCTCAATTGTGTGAGCCAGGGGGAGGATAACTTGACCCCCAAAATTTCCAGCTCGAGACACTGGCAAGCTGCAAGGACCAGCTTTAATGGCCGAAGCTGCATAAGCATCAATTCCATTGTCTGCCCATTCTGATCGATGTTCACGCAAGAATCTGAGAAGTATTGCTGGAGGCACGTTCTACATGACAAAAAGAAAGAAAGAAAGAAAAGAAAATCACTTCGTTGAATTGCTAGTTAGTTTCTTTTAAGGTAGAAAGTGATACGATTATTGACCATGAAGGATGTTTCAGCTGACAAAGTTGCAACTCCTTGATTTACATACCGACAAATTATACATTCAGCATCTAATGTTTGTAGAAGTATCATTTTCAAATTCTACAGATATCCTGCTGTCATTGAACACAAGCACTGAACTTACCTGTAATAACATGGATGCTTTTGCACAAAGCACTGCGTTGTTCATGGATGGAAATCCATTGTCATACGAAAAATTTACTCCCATCGTTTTGGTAGGAGAAGAGTTTACAAGAACTGTTACATCATCAATGCCATCACTTTCCAACAAAGACCATCCCTCATCAGCAAATCCATTAACAGCTTCATTGAAGCCCCTGTAAAATAGGATGTGTTAAGACCCTGATGTGTCGATGATAATACTTACAAGTTTAGTCCAAAGAGTAACCGCTATATACTTGCTCAGTCTTTGACTTAGTGCACGTAGAGCTGCAGGTCTTCTTCCCCAACCAGTGACATTTGGCTGGGAAATTTCTTGAGAAATCTGCCTCAAATGGCGTAAAGCCTGCATAAAATGCCATGGTTATATCAGATTCCTTGGATAAATAGAAAGTTGATGTCCATCAAAATTACACTATCCTTCGTTTAGTGCAGAGAAACCATCAAGCTAGAAATCATAGCATGATATGTTTCGCAAAGAGAAATGCAACAGAAGAACATGAAGTGACAATATCTTGAATAGAGAAAGTCTTACCGCCATTGTTGTCTTCTGGGCAAGCAACGTCGATGACTCATAAAGTGGGCGCAACACTTCAGGAACACTCCAGGGCTGCATGAAGGTAATGATTTAATTCGAATAGCAAGGGAACAGGTACACTCATAATACAAAGTGACAAGATTTGCATACCTCCAAGTCCATATGATCAACTATATGAATAATTGATCCACCTCCTTCACATGGTCTGATAAGATACCCGCTAGGCAACATTTCTGCTCTCACAAAATGCTGAGTGGGTGGCATACTTGGACCATTTTGAGTGTTGTTTAGTGATCTCTCACAGACCTAGTAAGCAGCACAATTAAATTGGCACCGTATCGAGAGAGAGAGAGAGAGACTTTAATCATAAAAATTTGACACTTTGTCACATACCACAAGACTACCATCCTCCAAAACAGATGTGTAGCGCAGTAACAAGAAGTCACGAGCTGGTGCCAAAGTTGTAGGCGCATAGAGCTGAACCAACACAAAGCTCACAAGTGAGAAGATTCAATAACAATACTAAGCCAGAAATAACTGGAGTGAAACAGTGAGTTCCATACCTGCATATAAAGCAGTTCAATAGTTCCACCATTTGCAGTGGACATCGCATTGATAACATCCACAGCTCGGCAATCACGAAACCATGATGGCCGATCCTTAAGGATTTCAGCAACCTACACAGGAAAAAATTAATCCTTCACTAATTCACAACCAAGGATTGTACTCTTTACACCAAGCAGAGGAAGGACATACTCTTGTCGGTTCTAGACCCACAAGGCCGCATGCACGTGCTGCCACACCAGTGCAACCATGAGAAATAGCAACGATTCCAATGGAATCCGGACCAGGCTGCACAGATACACAAAATTAAAAGGATATTAAACACCAGAAACAAGACTTTGGACCCATCCCAAGTTTAAGAAAAAAATATTATCAGTTAATTGGTACTAGCACATTAAAATAAATGTTAATTATGGCACACGTTCTGCTGCCAAGCAACAGGATAGCATGGGACTAAGAATATCAAGATGGGGAAGAATCTCATGTGTCAGGAAACAATGTCTGGATAATGCTTCAAATGAAAGAAAAGCTCATTTCTGCCTTTTTGCTTTAGCAACTTACCTTGTCAACATATTATAAACTAAATTATTGGTTTAACAGGAAGGCGTGAAATATTTTATGCATCCATTGGTCAGATTGCTTTGTGAACTCGTTTTTATTTCCTAACTTAGGTTATTAAACATTCTCTTACCTTCTTCGATAGAAGAGAAGCATGTCAACAGAAAAAAAGGGGACATGTTGGCATGTAAAAAAAAAATTGGGATAGTGGCATCCCAGGTATTTGCGTGATGAGATCTAGGTGTTGCTTAGAAGCATGGCAAGATTATAGTGTTTCTATTTAATTTATCGAAACAGTGTCTAAGAACGAAGGAATGAGATTAACAAAGTAAATAATGATGGTAAAGTAAGCAGTAACCTTCATCCCAGGCATTTGGACCCACTCGACGGCAGTTCCTGTGGCCTTCGAAAGAAACTGTGCTAAATTCTCCTCCGCAATGGACAAAAGTCTAGAAAACATACAAACACAACCTCTTAAGCCACTTTGTAGAATACAACAAAGGAATTGTAGAAAACGAGGCCAGAAAATAACCCAACATGAACAAGCTGCAAATATTCCACTAACCCTGCAGGGCTGGCATCCCTTGGTGGATGCTGAGGAGTCAAGCGGTGCTGACCACTGGTCACCACGGATTCACAACTTGTGTCTGTGGTGGCAAGGGTTGTAGCCTGCAAAACAACAAATTAAACTCAAGAAACCATCAAACAAAATTTGACACAAAAATATTTTTTTTATATACCAAGATTCAGTAACAGCTAATTACCACGAAAACTTAAAGTTATCTAATTTAATTAGCCAACAAACAGAATTAAGGAATGAAAAGAAATTGCTAATCATATGTTGGCCTAACAGCACTCAAATCAACTTGAATTAAACATGGAAAGAAAATTCATAGCCCAACAAAGAACCATATTGGTTCTGAATTTCATTTTTTTTTTTTTTCATCCTAGTTTCTCTCATAATTTAAGTAAATCAAAACAAATTAAAAAGAAAAAGGGGAGATCTTTACATTTTGTGTCTGCTGGCGGAAGTAACTATTCTCATACACCAGCTGTGACACCTGTTTTTGCAACCTATCGTTCTCCTCCATTAACAACTTATTCATTGCCGTCAATTTCCTATTCACAGCTTGCAGCCGCGATGCCTCTTTCCTCTGCTTCTCTCTACATCTGTACAGATTAAACACAAAAACAAAACAAAAAATTGTAAGGAATCGAAGGCCAAAAAAATAAACTAAATCTTGAACAGTAAGATCATTTAACTTTTGGTCTAATATTATGTGTAACTAAGAGGATTTTACCTTCGATTTTGGAACCAGACTTTGATTTGCTTAGGCTCGATGTGAGAAAGAATAGGGCATTCCCTGATCAACTGTTGGCGACGCGTAGAAGTTGGTTTAGGACATTCATGGTAAAGCCTTTCTAGTGCTTCCACTTGCTCTGGTGTGTACCTTACGTACTTTCCGTTGTCCATTGTTATCCTAGTACTTCCATCCTTACACGTCGAGCTTACACCCATCATCCCTTCTACCATTCAAACAACAAAAATGAACAAGAATCGAAGAAATCAACAAAACGTACAAAGAAAAAAAAAAGAAACATTCCCAAAGCTTCATCCCAGATAGATAAATACATACATGAGGGCTACGAACGAAAGAATTACCGTTTGGCGAAACTTCGGCGCAGATCGGAGAATACTAGTTGGCTTAAAGGCCGAACACCAGCAGGAGGATCTTAAGCTTGCTCATGCTTAAGAACAATCAAGGTTTGAGTTGTTAAGAATATAGAATAACAACCAGTTCAGGGATTTTATCTCCCTTTGTTAAAAAAGAACACCTTTGTTTCTTTCTTGGTATTATGCGCAGTGGACAAGTATTTTCTTAGGTCGACAACATGTGAGGCATGAGAGTTAAAAAGAAGCGCAGAGAGACTCTTACTTACTAGTTGTAGCTGAAGTGTTTTTTTTTTTTTTTAAGTGAAAAAGGAGAGGGCCAGAGGGGAATATTGGGATTGAGGAAGGGAGGAGGAGTAAAAGAGAACACCCCAAATACCAGACAGAATATCAGAGCATGTTTTTTGTTTTTGGTTTTGTTTTCACATATCCTGTCATCTCACGTCAAATCAAATATCATCATTTTCTTCAATTTTTTTCTTAATCCCCAGCTTGTATGGTTGCTGTGTTGCTGTATCGCTGTATGGCTTTGGTGCTTGGTGCAGATTATTTGCTGTTGCTTTAGCTGCTGGCGAGCTGCTTTGTTTTTCTTTTCTTTTGTTTCCACTCCTCCCTTTGGTTTTGGCACTTTGAAGCTTTTTTCCACTTTAAAGCCCCACACACTACCTAATCACCTCCTCCTCTCTCTAGATGGAGGTGGAGGTGGAGGTGGAGGTGTGAGAAAGCAATACGTACTCTTGCTAACAACGCGTGTGTTTCGCCGACTTGATCGTCATGGTGGATGAAAATGCCTTGCGTTCTTTATCTTCTCTCGTAACTATGTTTACTCTAATCCATTTTCTTTTATATATGTGGGAACTTGATACAATTTAACAAGAAATAATTTCCCAAATAGAAATGACTTGAGGATGATTGCAAGTTAATGTTGCTACATAGGCAATTTGCATGGTTACTTATGACATATATATGTATCTGTTTATACATGTATGGATAATAAATGCAACAATGAATGTAGTGGTACTTATATAAAAGTTTTTTATTGATAAATCATGTAATGATATATGATAGATCATTGAGGTAGTGTTTGGTTATTATTTTATGATATAAAAAATAAATATAGTGAAGATAGAAATGTGTTTGATTGAAGAGATAGAGACAAGGATACAAAAGTAAATATATCTCTATGATAATTTTAAAGTTAATTTTTGTAATTTCAAAACAGAAGGTATAGAAAAAATATATTTACAGAGATAATATTTATTATTTTTTATTCCTAAAGTATCC